>OGFN01000120.1_pt1 | contig 46341 bp, 42 predicted proteins | sample 1570921 | NCBI WGS metagenome assembly OGFN01 (sample SAMEA2581940, study PRJEB24529) | metagenome | biome: Human gut stool | place: China | collected 2011
CAGTCATACACAATGCTTACATGCTTGAACGATTTATTTGCGTGTCTGGGATTGAACCAAACACGCAATTAATTACCTGAGTTCGGGATAAGTTTAGAATAAGGCCAGTTGTTTTGAGTCCTCAATATAGTATCCTTGCAATGCATTCGGTTTGTTTTCAAAGAAACAATAAGCGCCCAGTACAGCCACCAGATTTACCAGGAAATTCGTTATCGAACGATGTCTGGAATGCACAAGCTGTGCTTTGTTTTTGAGCAGATCGTTAATCGTCTCAATGATATACCTCTTTCTGAGCATCATCTTGTCATAAAAGGACATAAGCCTGTTCTTCATATTCGTCTTAATTCCATGTACCAGCTGAATGCCGTCGTCAAATAAGGAATCAAACAGTTTGGGAGAGATGTAGCCTCTGTCTGCAAAGACCTTTCCATACAAGTCTTTGGCCAGTACTTTCCATACTTTCGGATTCCTATCGTCAACATTCGCTCCTGTAAGACAAAATGTTATGATTTCTCCTCTGTCATTACACAACAGATGAAGCTTGAATCCGTGACACCATCCCATCGTTCCTTTGCCATCGGTTGCTACCGCCTCCATTATGCTTGCCTCTTGTTCAAACGACGAGTTGAAGGAAGTTTACAATGGCGAAAAGATTTCATTTACCACGCAGGTAAAGACGCGTGCCACAGAGACAACTAACAAGAATCTTGAAGGCTTTTATGTCTATGCAGACGCGGACAACTATGAAGACATGTTTATAGACGGCCGACTGGCCAAAAAACAAACAGGTACAGACAATAGCTTTACAATCACAGACGAGAACGGAAGCGATTATTTATGGCCAACCGGAGTAAATGAGGTGCGTTTTTGGGCATACGGTCCTCACAATCTGAACACAAAAGAAGATTTCAAGCCCAGCATAAACACCCATGCACAACAATTCGAGGTCCTTCTGAAGTCTTCCATGGAAAATGGAGGTACGACCCAGCAAGACTTTATTGTGGCCTATCAAAATGTCAGACAAGAGGATGTAAGAGGAGGGGCTGTTAAACTGAACTTCCATCATGCGTTGTCGCAAATTTGCATCACCGCCAAGTGTCCGGACGATGACAATAGAAAAGTGAAAATCAGAGGAGCATGGCTGGTAAACATAAATCAAAAAGGTAATCTTTCATTTTCAGAGAAGGCAGCAGAGACATATCAAATGCAGTGGGAGTCCAGTTTACCAAGCAACTTTGGAGTAAAATTAGGGGACATATCCCTTTCCAAGGCAAGCACTACCTTAATAGGACAATCAGAAGGAACTGTGGGAGAGAAATCCAGCAGTTTGATGCTAATCCCGCAAACAGTAGAAAAATGGAACAAAGATAATTCAAAAGGAGCATACATTTTGTTCCTCTGCCGTATTGAGGCTATTCACAAAGGTACATTCCACCAAGGTACAGATGAGGGCGGCAACGAGGCAATAAAAGTAGAAGGAGATTACCATTATCACCAGTTATTCCCTACACCTGCCTCCGATACATGGAGTGACGATGAATATGGATATACATGTGTGGGTATTGATGTTGACTGGAAGCCCAACCACAAGTATGTATACAACGTCATCTTCTGCGGACCAGGTAGCGGTGCGGGTGTTTATCCTCCGATAGAGTTACCGGAAACTTTGCCAAAGTACGACGACATAACAATTGTGCCCAATGAAGATAAAAGCAAAGTGGGTGAAACAGTACTCGACAGCCCACTTTCTTTCGAAGTAACAGTAGACGGATGGAAAGACGGCAATACCGGAAATGACGATGGCAATACAAATATGGAGTAATCGACTAACATCAAAAAAAACGTGATTATGCGACATTTTCGTATATTTCGACCATCCTTCGGACTGATGCTCCGTATGCTTGCGGGCGTTGCGGCTTGTGCCGTATCGTCCTCTTGCACGGACGACACTTTCGACAAGTACGGACAGCAGGGAGCTTCGGGCATGCTTGCGTTTGATGTGACGGCACCGAGCAGTTGGACTGACGGTTCAGTGACCACGTGCGTTGCCGACAAAGACATAAGCATCCGGAAGCTGACATATTCCGGAGGAGGGAAAAACTTATATTTAGTTACTGAAATTGCGGAAGCTGCTGTGGATACAGCGGCTTCCAATGCTATAACCCGTGGCACCACGACAACCGGAGAAACATTTAAAAGCCACAGCTTCGGGCTTTCGGCGATATGTTATACCGGAGACTGGCCCGAAGAAGGAGAGGAAAACAAGTGGACCACCAACTTTGCCCACAACGTAGAGGTGAAGTGTGACGGGCAAGGAACATGGAAATCGGAGAAACCGCTACATTGGGTGGGTTCGGAAAATATCAAATTCTTTGCCTACTCCCCCTACTCCGCTGCCATACCTGCTTCTTCCGAAGAAAACGCGATTGATGCAGGTGATGCCACTCCTTCCATCATCCACTCGGCAACGGATGCTACCGGTATTCCCACGCTGACTTATACAGTTCCTCAGGACGTGACCAAGCAGATTGACCTGATGTATGCTACCGCAAACTGTGGTGGAAGTGGCATAGGAGATATCCAGAATGGAGCAGTACAATTGAACTTCAAACACGCACTGACTGCCGTCACCATAAAAACCGGTGAAAATATGCTTGCCGGAAAAGTCACCAAAATAGAAATTTCCGGAGTGTATGGAAGCGGCATTTACCCGATAGGAGCGAAAGAATGGAAAACGGCGGACAAGGCCGAACGTACCTTCAGCATAGACAAAGAAACGACATTGGGCGCGGAAAAAGATGACATCATGACCGGCTCCGATGCCGTGCTGAATGAGGATAAAGACGGATATACGTTCATGATGATTCCCCAAACATTGCCCGAAAAAGCTAAGCTGACCGTGGTGTTTACTGACGAATTCTCCAAAACCGAGTGGACCTTGACTGCCGACCTTAAGGAACAGCAATGGCCTATGGGCAGCATGGTTACTTATTCCATCAATTCAACCGGCATAGTGGTAGAACCGGTAGTCAGTTTGACAATAAAGAGGGACGGGCTTTGGCCGGATGGAGGATATAACCGGCTGGAAGATTCACAGAAGCTGGGTATTACAAGCCTATATGGCAATGAAATGAGTGATGGGGAAAAGAGTGCTTATCTTCCTGTCAGCGGATATCTGCATGATGTGGAAATAAGTGCGTGCGTGCAGATGACACAAGCTGGCAAGAAAACAGAAACTCTTGCTCTCCCCTATACTATCGAATATTCAACCGACAAGGAGAAGTGGTTTTCCAAACTAGACAATAAAGATATATGGATTCCCGCGTCTCCGGAGTCATTCCGGTCCGAGACCGGTACTGCGGTAAAAGGAGCAATCCGTCTGCCTGCACAATCGGCTTTTGAAAAATCACGGGAAAAACTGCTCGAAGCAGTACCTAAGGGCAGTGAAATAGCCTATTATGATTTGGTAGCCAACAATCCTGTCAAACAGGAAAGTGCCAACTGCTATCTGATTCATGCTCCCGGTTACTATAAACTTCCGACTGTTTACGGCAATACTTATAATAATATAGACTACTCAAAAACTTATACTTATTTAGGAACTTTTCCTGACAAGAATGTTGAGAAACATGTCCTTAAAAACTTTGTTGGTCATGATAATATCCGGATTTCCAATATCCAGATTCCGAATGTTAACGATGCTATAATTGTATGGCAAGACAGCCCGGACCTTGTAACCGATGTTAGACTGGAGAATGACGGATGGGTATATTTCCGCATACCTGAAGAGACAATCAATCAAGGTAATGCGGTGATTGCCGTGCGCAATTCCGCTAAAGAGATTCTCTGGAGCTGGCATATATGGGTGACTCATCAAAGTTGGGCACGAGATGATGTGCAACAATCGGCAGCCAAGGACGAAGGAGGTGAGCATTTCCAGTTCGCACCTTGCAACCTAGGTTATTGCTGTCCTCATGAAGGAAATGACAAGAGACAGGTTTATATGCGTTTTCTGGTTACAATGCCCGGTGGAAGCAAGCAGATATTACAAAAATTCGGAACAATGCCGCAAGGAACGCCCCAGCCAGATAAAGATGGTATTTTTACGTTTACCCAACCGGTAATAATAAAATCGATAGCCGGCGACAACACATATTATCAATGGGGACGTAAAGACCCGATGCTGCCGGGAGTATATAATGCGAAGATTCGCAGCCAGGCACCTTCTACGTATTTGGAAGAATTAGACATGGAGAACAAAATGTTTTATTCTACCAAAGAATATAGATTCACCTCGTCAGAGACTGGCAGGTCCATAGGGGAAAGTATTCTGTATCCTTATCATTTTTTTATGCATAAACGCCCCACAACGGATACGGATAATAATGGGACAGACGATTTCCGGCGGCGTCATTGGCATGACGGTAGTGATGCTATGTATACCATGGAAAGTATTATGAATTATTGGAATTCACAACTGGACAGAGATGGAACTGTAGGAGACGCTTTTCCCAATAATATGAATGTAACAAAAACAATATACGATCCTTCGCCAGCCGGATACAAGATGCCGCCTCCTTCTGCGTTTTCCAAATTCTTCAAGAAGATAAATTCTGAATATACTATGTCGGACGACTTACTGTATCGTCCGTTGAAGAAAACGTATTCTGAAGAAAATCAAATCATAGGATGGAGTATAACAGATCAGGAAGGTAAAGAGTTCTTTTTCCCTTCCACCGGACTGCGTGATATGGGAATCAAGGAGCGTGAAGTCAGTGTTGGCACATGGCCTGCCCACTCGAAGGTAACGTTTGTGATATCTGCAGGCTTTAACTCTAATAAAAGTAATTCTGGCAATAGGGCTGCTCCTATGCTTCTGCTCGTTATTGATGAAAGAAATACTTATGTGACTTTCAAAAAACAAGTCGGAGCCACTCATGTTACTCAAAATTCTTACGGCATTACAGTGCGTCCTATTCTTGATAATTGCATGACTACGTCCGGTGATTCGAAGCCCTTGACAAATCGCCTGAAGTATGATAATTAGGGATATTCCTAAAATAAGAAAAATTAAGGCAACTAATTCATTGCGAGTTAGTTGCCTTTTTTGTATCTTTAAGCATTCCTCCCCAAAAACGGTTTGACGGTCCAAACGGGGGTAATCTAAACTAACGTGAATTCTAAGAATAAATATATTTTGCTGACAATTAGAAACATAGTGATAAAATCATTAAATTTATAGTGTCCAATTATAACATTTAAACGATTACCACTATGTTTCCAGAGTCTAAAATTACAGAGATTTATTGCATGGCCGATGATTTTTGCAAGGAATTTACATTTCAACAGGAAAAATATATGATTGGGTATAAGCAAACCAAGCATCGTAACAAACTCAACCGTATGAGTGATGCTGAGATTATGGTTATTCTAATCCTGTTTCACTCCGGTGGTCTCCGCTGTTTCAAGCATTACTATAAGGAATATGTCTGTAAACATCTGAAACACCTTTTTCCGCGTCAGGTTTCTTATAACCGTTTTGTGGAACTGGAGAAGGAAGTATTGCTTTCCCATGACCATCTTCATCAAAAAGTGCTGCTGGGAACTGTACCGGCATCAGTTTTGTCGACTCCACTCCTTTACGTGTTTGTCGTAACCAAAGAATCCTTATTCATAAGACATTTGAGGGACTTGCCGAGCGTGAAAAATGTTCAATGGGATGGTTCTTCGGATTCAAGTTGCATCTGATAATCAATGACAAGGGTGAGATTCTCAATTTTATGTTTACGCCTGGAAACGTGGATGACCGGGAACCGTTGAAGCAAGGTAAGTTTCTGGAGAACATCAAAGAAAACTATGTGCAGACAAGGAATATATCGGGCAGGCCCTGTTTGAGAACCTTTTTATTAATGGTATACAGCTTGTCACTAAAGTTAAAAACAATATGAAGAACTCACTGATGAGTATTGCTGACAAGATTTTGCTCAGAAAAAGAGCCTTGATCGAAACAGTCAATGACGGGCAACTTACATGTCTATAATCTTATTTCGAATTCCTTTAGATTTGCATCATCTTACTATTGAGGTTAAATCATTAGTGTCCACTAAAAAAACGCAATAGTTCTTTGAAATATTTGAAAATTAGCTAGTTGATATAGAAAAATGAGTCAACGGACTTGAACTTGTATCTTTGCCGTACATAACAGTACTGCATATGTTTCAAGATAAATACGTTTTTGCTCAGTTGACCGCATTTTTGGATAGAAATCATTTTAACTACCTTGTACGTAAATATGGTGGTGACAAGTATGTAAAGTATTTCACTTGTTGGAACCTTGCATTGATGTTCGGTCAATTATCAAACCGGGAAAGTTTGCGTAATCTTATCATTGCATTGGAAGCTCATCAAGGTAAGACTTATCACTTGGGACTTGGTAAGCATGTAACCAGAAGTAATCTGGCAAAAGCCAACCAAAACCGTGATTACCATATTTTTGAGGCATATGCTTATTATATGGTAGAACAAGCGCGTAACAAACGTAAAACAGATGTATTCAAACTTGGCGGAAATGTTTATGCCTTTGATTCTACAACTATTGATCTTTGCTTGAGTGTTTTCTGGTGGGCTAAGTTCCGTAAGCGTAAAGGAGGTATCAAAGTGCATACTCTATATGATATAGAAACACAGATTCCTACCTTCTTTCACATAACAACAGCATCTGTGCATGATAGCAAGGTAATGGATGAAATCTACGAAACAGGTACTTACTACATCTTTGATAGAGGATATAACCATTTCAAGAGTCTTTTCCGAATTGAAACCATTGGCTCTTATTTTGTTGTTAGAGCAAAGTCAAACCTACAGTTCAAAGCCAAACGCTGGAAACGTCGTTTACCGGAAAGTGTTTTATCCGATGCTATTGGCGAACTGACTGTATATAACAGTTCAAAAGCATACCCAGACCAAATACGCAAGGTTTGCTACTGGGATAAGGAGCAAAAACGACAGTTTACCTTCCTAACCAATGCAATGGAACTTATCTCCTTTACAAGTTGCAGGACTCTATAAAAATAGATGGCAGGTTGAATTGTTTTTTAAATGGTTCAAGCAACATCTGAAAATTAAGAAATTCTGGAATGACACAGAAAATGCTGTTAGAATACAGATATACTCTGCAATTATAACATATTGTCTTGTGGCAACTATACAGCATGATTTAAGATTGGATAGGTCGACATACGAAGTCCTGCAAATCTTAAGTATATCACTTACAGATAAGACTCTTTTGTCTGATCTCTTCAATAAAGCTAATTTCAAAAATGCCAAAGAACGAAGCGGTTCTAGTGAACCAAATTTATTTAATTTTTAACCGTCCACTTTTTAGTGGACACTTATGAAAAAATAATAGAATATGAAAAATGAAAATAACATAGCTGATATGCTTAACAAGCCTTTATTCCAGGCTACCGTTTCCGACCTTGTCGAAGTGTTCAAACTCTGCGGGTATACCGGTGAGCATGAGGCGTTGTCTTCCGGTACCCCTTCCGTCAAGAGGAATTATGTATACGGCCTTTCCGGTCTTTCCAAGCTGTTCGGCTGTTCAGTCTCCACTGCCCAGCGTATCAAGAGCAGCGGTATCCTTGACAGTGCCATAGTGCAGCACGGGCGCCTCATCGTAGTTGATGCCGACCTCGCTCTGGAACTGATGAAGGCCTGTCACCGACAATGACACATTTCCGTTCTCCGGCTTTCACATGAGGGAAAGCATGCCGGCTGTCTTTCTCCGGTGGTGGCCGGGGTATCGGATCTGAGCAGTATTATTAATAAACAGTAAATTATTAATATCGTGAACATTAAAAGAATAGTCCTAATGGGACTTGGCATGGCTGTCGTCGGCCTTGCAGGTATATTGTTCTATAAGAGGGCCGTAAAGAAACACGGTCAGACAGTGGAAAGACCTGTCGTAATTGATAAGGTGGAGAATGATACGGAAAAGGTTGTACCATCACAGGTTCCCCTCTCTACCAAACGTACCAGGACCAGGACAAGAGTCACCCGTGGCATGGTGAGAGCATGGAATATGATGGCGTCGAAGAAGGGGATGACGCACAGGGAAATCGCCACCATGTATAGTGTATCATCGGTAACTGTGGACCGTCATCTGGCGGATGTCAACAGAAGGCAGGCCGTCAAAACCATGAAGTCTCCGGTCTGTCTGACAGTCCCGACGGACGATGCGGTAATTAAACAAGATTTATCAATTAAAAAAAATCATATTAGTTATGAGTAGAAAAATATCACAAACAAGTGCCCCTTCCACCATCAAAGCGAGAACGAGTGTAGGACTGGGGGGAGTAAGGGGGAGCTATGAGGGTACCGTCGCATCCTTCTGGAAAATCGGTGGTCCCGTTGTCGGTATCACCGTTGTAGTCGGGCTGTTCGTATTGCCCAGAATCGGGAAGAAGCTGGTAAAGGTCAGAATTGACAACGAGGAACAGAAAAGCGAACTCAAGAAGGATGAGGCACGCGAGAACAGCAGGATCAGGAAGGACGAGGCGGAACAGCAGTGCGACCTTGACATCCGGAAAGCAGAAGGGCTCAGCCGGGTAAGGATTGACGAGACACGCGCTCTGTTTGAACTCCACCGTGAATTCAGTCCAATGGGCAAGAAAACGGGTGAGGGGCAGGCCGCACACGAAGATGTCAGTCTTGGAGAATGGCTGCAATGGTTCAACCGGGAATTCCCCATGCCGTGCCACTCCGCCATCCCCCACATCAGTACCATTCTTGACGGCTGTCCTGAAGGTTTCAGGCCTGCCATGCTCTTCCATCTGCTCGGTGGCTACGGTGCGCTGGCCTTCTCAAATGTACGGGCAAGATATCTGGACGGACGGTACCATTCACCCAGCCTGCAGGTGGTTGTCGAGGGCGAGCAGGGTTCCGGAAAGGGTGTTTTCAGGAATGTGTATGAGCAGGACCTCTTCCGGAGAGTGGTCATGTCGGATAGGGAAAAGGCGGGCAGTGACAGTCCCGGGCGGATTGTCCAGACAATAGGCATCGAGACATCAAAGTCCAGGTTTGCGGAGATCGTGGCCGGTAATCAGGCTGTATGCCTTTATATGATGGAAACGGAGATTGATTCCGTGCGCAAGTCCTTCGGAAAGGAGAGCGGCCTTTCCAGTGACATCCTGCGTAAGGCGTTCTCCAACGAGTGCATCTCCCTGGACAACAGGCATGTCCGCAATGAATCCCGTGGTGTGTTTCCGGTCTGTCTCAATTACACTTTCACCGGTACTCCGGGAGCTGTCGGACGTTTTTTCAAGGAAGAGGAGTATGAGGACGGCACCGCTTCCCGTATCTGTTTCTGTGTGATTCCTGAACTGGGACGGTCCAATCCTGAATTCGACCTGCCGGAGGGTGTGGAGCTTGAGAGAATGCGTGACCGGATAGACGGGTGGCGTGAGCTGCATTGTTTCAGGACTACGGAGGACGGCATCGACATTCCCGCCGCTGAATACAGGACCGACCTCTCCTATGTACATGGCCCGTTGGGCAACTGGATTGAGGACCAGAAGGAGACGGGGGATGTGATGAGAAGAAGGGTTTCCCTCCGCATGGCCACCATTGCCTTCCATGGCGCCATTGTACTGCACATGCTCGCCGGTGAACCCGGAGAGGACAACCCGAAGCTGCGCAAGGCGGTCTGCAGGCTGACTGTATATATTGCCGACCACTGTATGGAACGCTTTCTCTGCAGGTACCATAAGGGAGCATATCCGGAGATGGACAGAATGGCCGGTTCACCCCTCAGACGTAAGCTGACGGACGAGGAGGTTGAATGCTGGTATCCTCTATGGCATACTCCCGGTGAGGACGGCCAGCCGTTGGGATACGGGAGGATAGCAAGGCTGATCGGAGCGGACCGGGACAGCGTAAAAAATGCTTTCAAAAGATATAGGAAGAAAAACGGTTTGAGATGAAACGAGCCAAGGAGGGCATACGAAAAGGTGCCCTCCTTTTTTCAGGAGGGTAAATATCATCCGCTGGTGGGTAAACTCTATATTTCAGGCGGGTAAACGTTCAAAATGCGGCTCCTTAAAAAATACAATATAATACGACTTTTTGAATTGAATATTAATTGGTTAAGTGACAAAAAACTATCTATCCTTAGAGTGTGTAAAACGCTACCCACCTATACATGATATAAATATAGCGAAAAAGACCGGCTTGTCATGACCTACAGAACACGCATAGTATTATATGACATATAAAATGTTTTACATTATTCCATTCCCCAAGTAGCCATATAACCAACACTTCATCCCAAATCCGTACGGGTAATAATGAATAGGGCGGATGAGTGGTCAATACAGAATCCAGTTACCGGATTAGTTCCCATACTGATACTGAGATAACCCTTCTACTGATGATGAACTTGTATCCTATACTCATCGCCTCTTTATGACCAGCCCTCGTATTAAGTATTTATCCTTACCGGCTGAATGATAATATCCCTTCAGTTTCATACCTTAATACTCCACAAGGCAAGGGAGATGAACGGGCAATGGATAGACGTGCCTGAAGTAATGTGGAGAGAGGTTTATATTTCCTCCACTTGTTTTCCGGCACTGTCATAGGTTTGCCCGTCGATGATAGCCGTGAAGTAACCATATCAGCTCTTCAACATTACTCTTTCATTCCATTCATCGGGGTAAGGACTATCTCGCAATATTAATGGGAGACATATATAGCCTGGTTTAAACCGGATCTATTGTAAGGATTATGGGAGTGGTTTATCGGATCCTTGCTTATACTGATACACTTTTAACCATACTTCCTAAAACAATATGTACAGGACAAATGAGAAGTTGAAACAATGTATAAGTACTCCAATTCAGCCAGGAGGAAGAAGGCAAGGTTCATCATTCATACATTACCAGACGGTGGGATACAAGAGTAAACTGAAAGCCCATTGTATCATAGTTATTGTAATTAATAATAATACTCACTCAAGCGGCGTGAGCCTACAACAAACGAAAGAAAGAAAATTATTATATCCCAAAATCAACTTTTTTTCCTAAAATTGAGATTTTTACTTAAAAGAAATAGATTGCATAAGGAAAAATATTGATTGATGTTAACTCATCCAACAGTGATTTAGTTATACAGAAAGATTGCATTGTCCGATTTACTATATTTTCATTTATAGCAATCATACCTTGGCTAGAATGAATAAAATCCCAATTCTCTTGCTGTTTTTTGGGAATATACAGCCGGAAGAATAAGTGACAAGTTTGGCAATAATACACTCATTCCGTATTATCAATTTTTCCAGTTCTTCAAATCATCATTGAACGGGTAAACGGAACGCAATCAATTTTTTTAACTGGAAATCATACTCTCTTTAAGGTATATTCCTCATTTTAAGAAAAAAAATTGCATAAGACATTACATATCTTTCTTTCTTCGTCAGTTGTAGGCTCACGCCGCTTGAGTGGATATTGATCTGTAGTATAACTGATATACAGTCTACCTTCGGCTGACCGCAAATGATATATAGGACCGGTCGGTATAGTCATTTAATGGTTCCCTCTGTCAGCCGATAGTGCCGGAAGTACCGGTGGAAAGATATACACTGTAAAGGTTTGACAGAGGGATACAAATTCAAAAGGGTACAAATTCTACATGCATTATAGCATATTGCCATTCAAGTGATTAAAAAACACAGAGGAGGCCTGTAATTTGTAGCCTTCAACATCCAAGACTACCGGATGATTTCAGACTGATAACAATACAGAGACTGGCTCATTTCAAACGGTCTCCGCATTGGTTACATCATTGTCATACTTTTCCATTCTGGGGCTTCCTGACTGCGTTCTGAATGACAAAAAGGGAGGTCAAGTCCCATCGTGAACCTTAAACATGAGAAAGTACCGTGACGCTGGATATATTTGAGCGTTATACGATTCTATATATAAAATCCATTATGGAAACTTATAAGACAGAAAAAGAAGAAATGAGATCTTATCGTAATTACAGTGCCACAAATGGCAGGATTGTACGGGAGAGTGATGTCAGTTCTTCCGATAAGCAAAAGTATGACATTTTTAAGTCAAGGGATCGAACCGGTTCATATAACTTTTTCAGGGGATTGACAATCGAAATCTCATTAGCCTAATCTTTATGAGCTTATCCCCAAAGAGCCCACTTCCAATGATATTAAATCCGGGAATAAGGATAACATACACTGTTATTTACAGAGCATTGTGTAAAAGAAATTTCAAGAGAGAGAACGGAAGGGAAAGAACGGGCTTCCTGCGTCAGCCTAAACCCCGCAATACACATTTTCTCTCATCCTGTACTGTTGGGGTTTTGAGCGAAGCGATGTCCCTCCTCCTTTTTTCTACCTCTTCTATTATAGTAAATTTCAAAAAAATAGAGGAATACAGACATTCAAATCCACTGATTCCCTTAATAATAAGAAAAGTATGGTTGTACAAAATTAATTTCAGAAAAAATGAAAAAAGAAAGACTATCAATTCCGAACGTACATTATCTTTCCCAGTGGCCCGGCCTTGACGTGGCACTGAGGCAGTTCGGGAAAAAGATTATTGTAAACAAGATTGTGTGTGGTTGTGGAATGACAAATTACTATCTTACAGACTGTACTATACCGGTCATTCTTGCAAGTCCCAGAAGAGAGCTGATTACCAGCAAGACAAAGGATACATTGACCGGACACGCATATTACTTTGACCGGAGTGATCCGACCATTGACCTGAACATTTCCAGGAACAGACTGCAGAACTATATACGCAATGGGGTCAGGGATGTGCCGAAGATAATGTGTACGTATGACTCTTTGGGTGAAGTGGTCGATTGCCTGACTCGATGGAACCTGTTTGACCTGTTCACGATAGTCGGGGATGAAATGACCTGCATCTTCACCGACGCACCGATGAAAGGCGCCAAGTCTATGGAAATTGTCAACCTGTTTGGCAGGCTTCCAAACCGCTGCATCTTTATCACTGCAACTCCATTGAACGAAGTGTATCTTGATGAGGTACCCGTATTCAAGGATATGACCTATGTGTCTTTCGACTGGGCACCGGAAAGGCTGTCATATGTGTATCCCATTATCCGGCAAATGGGGAGCACAAGGCAAACCGTCCGGGATATAATAAACGACTATCGGCAGGACGGCTATTTCCAGAAAAAGATGAATGCGCCCTACCCGTCGACAGAGGCGGTGTTCTATCTTAACAGTATGACGGACATCCTCAAAATCATTGCGGACAACAAACTTACTCCTGATGATACCCGGGTTATTTGTGCCGATAATTACGAAAATGCAAAAAACTTAAGAAGAATCGGTTTTGAGATAGGTCACTTCCCGGGTAGGGATGAATATAAGACAGAAAACAGGACCTTTACTTTCGCCACAAGATGTTCTTTTGAAGGAGCGGACTTGCATTCTGACTGTGCGTGTGTCTATATTTTCTCCGATTCCAACAGGGATAATCTCAGCCTTGACATTTCCATTGACCTGGTCCAGATCATTGGCCGTTGCAGGACCTTTTCCAATCCTTACCGGGATGAAATCAGGTATTATTATAAGTGTAAGGATGCCGAGGACATTGATTTGAATGAGGCAACGAATACTGTCAATCACAAGATGGATGTTTCATATAAGCTTTTTCAATACTATCAGAATGTGTCGGATCCGGATGTGCTTGATATTGTCGAGGACGCACAGACAGGAAAAAGGCCTTATGGAAAAAACTATCTGACTGTATTCGAAGATGTCGGTGGAGAGCGGAAGGTAGGCATAAACCATCTGGTCAGACTTGCAGAATTGAGAGCCATAGACATCAAGAAACAATATAGAAGCAGGAATGCCCTGCTCGCATTGCTCAAAGACAACCGGATAGTTGCGCGGGACCTTTATGAGGGGTTTGACCCGATGTTTGCCCGATTCCTCAATGAGATTGACAAGGCACCAACTTATAACGACAGGATCAGGATATATACCTCAGGGTGTCTCAGCAGCCAGCAACTGCGGCAATGGGCTGAAGCATGCCCGGATATTCCAAGCCGTTATAAAGAGTACTATAATGTTTTAGGACCGGAGGTTATACGGAATTTGAACTATGACAGGAAAAAATTGGATTCGGAGCTGGATTTTCTGAATGCCAAAGAGAGGATTGCCGCAGAACTTAGGAAATCAATTCTGATCGGCAAGGAATATACAAACAGACTTCTAAAAGCCATCCTGCAATCGGCCTATCAAAAAAATGGTCTGGCCAAAACAGGATTTGCAAAACAGATAACGATGTTTTTCCCAAAATCCTATCCTACAAAAGTCGTAATTGACGGGAAAGAAAATAACGGATATAGAATATATGAGTAAATTGGAACAATATGTGTCGTGGTATAGCAACATTCTGGATACCACTTCAAGGCAGACGGCAACGATTGAATCCCTGTTGAGGTCGATCAGGACTGGCGGGCAAAACCATCAACTTGCAGAAAAAATCCGGTTAATCCGGGCAGATCCCTCCCGACGCTCCGAATTAAAAAAGAGACTTCAAGTAATCATGTGGCAAGGAATATTCTCGCAAAGGAATAAAGCCGGAATGCGACAATTATCCGGAGTTATGTGCATTGATATTGACCATAAGGCAACGGAAGAACTTCGATACCTCAGGCACATACTTTCACAAGAGCCATGGGTGTTGGCATATTTCACGAGTCCTAGCGGGGACGGTCTGAAAGTGCTTGTCCAGTCACCGGTCACGACACCGGAAGAATATGAGAATTGCTACGCGCAGGTCATTGAACATTTCAAGCTTCATTACCACTGTGAGGTAGACCAGTCCTGTCGGGAGTATTCCAAAGCCTGTTATGCCAGTCATGACCCGGATCTGTATGTGAATGACAATGCACAGGATTATCCCTTCCGCTATAATCCTGATTATGACGATAAACGGGCAGGCGACCAAAACAACCCTGTACCTTCGGGGATAAGCCGTTTTGAAGTCCATCAGCCGACAGTGGCAGAATCATTTATCAATCGCTTGAATTCACAGGTCAATTCACTGACTGATGAACAGATTCTGAATATATGCGACTTGAAATTTCACAGATACAAACAGAATTATCAAGTTGGAAATCGCAGAAATTCCATCTTTCAACAAGCGGCGGTCTTATGCAGGGCAGGAATTGAAAGTGTAAAAACGTTGCAATATCTGGAAAGCGTATTTATTCCCGCAGGCTCTCCTTTGCATGAAATTCAAGCGGAGGTTTCCAAAGCCTACCGGACCTATGGAAATCTGTTCGGTTCCGAGCGGGGTAATTATAAAAGCTATAATGAATACAGGAAACAGAGGTCTGTTTAGGGGTGGTGCATTATCCTTGACAATAATATCCACGAGCCTCTAAATGTAACTCCGACAGCCCTTGTCTCTCAATTCCTTGGATGTGAATTTCTCCCTGATACTTCTGACCCGTTTTTATGGGCATTATGGGTGTTACAATCAGCTGTACCGATTGCTCATTTGTCCTATGTAATAAAAAGGGCCGTCACGCGAGTGACGGTCTCTGTTTCTGTCGATTTGTAAATCAGTTATACAATCAGGATACGTTTGAAAAGCGCGTTTTTTTATGTGTGTAAGTTGAAGAGGGAGAATATGCGGATGATGGCCCAATGAAGATAATAGCCGGGACTGAGGGAGTGGATGTAATTATGGTCCGGAGATTGAAAAAGGAGTTTAGGCTGTAGGTGTATTATAAATCAGAAGGGAGGCTGTGTATGGTTTCCCTTTTACTCTTTCTTTCCGGTCTGTTGAATAAGGAATGACCCGAAGAAACAAAAAGAGGCGCTGGAATTGATTGAAGGAGAGAGGCTACTTCGTACCCTGCCAGAGTGGAGAGAGAAGAATTCATTTTGTTTTTCTTCTTCTCACTTTGGTAGACTGCGAAGCAGGTCTACTCTTCTATATCCTCATTTAATCATTGTTTCACCCGTATTTTTTTACTTCCCTATATATATTGGAATGTACATCAAAAAAGTCCGGGTAACAATTTTTCATTTGTTATCTTCCAATCAAGAAATGAAGAGGAGCTTCCCATCCCATTACAGACAGAAAGCTCCTTCAGAATAAACATCCAAATTATCAAGGTCATAATTCATCGGCAAAAATAGATATAATACATATGACTTTCAAGGACAAACTGATAAAAAATATATCCTGCCGCCGGTTTTATTCCCCCACACAACTTGAATATCCATCATTTGGAGAACTGGAAACATATCAGTGGGGGGAATGTACGGCGGCGGTGGATATATCTGGATTTTTATGTTATTTTTGTGTTGCCAAAATGCTTTCTCTCCATACAATAGAACTACTGCCAATACGCCTTGTCCGGTGATGGATGGGGCATATTTATTTTAGATTTCCATTGGTTTGATTTAACCGATTGAGGAATAGGATTTTAGCGAATTATTTAAGAAATAAAGGTAACTATTTAGCAACCATGCGAATTTCAATAATTTACGGTACTATGCTGTCAAACAACTCTTTCTAAATACAAAATTGTAATTATTTTTTTCAAGTGTGCCTATAATCTTTGCATTTATTTTTCCTTATCAAAATCAAGTAAATCGTTTGTCCCCAAATGATCAAAATCAGATTGAAACAACTTATTTTGAATAATGCGATATTTCTCAAACTCGGTTTCTGCATGTAACTTAGCTTGCTCTGCTGATATTGTGCCTGCATCAATCAGTATAAGTCTGTCATCACTGTCCAAGAACTTGTCTATACGAACAGCCCAATCTTCCATAGTCATCGGGATATGACGTTTTGCTCTGTCTTCCGCTAAATCAAGAAAAGCATTGACTATCCTTCCCATTGGCTCCAATTCCGTTTCTTTTAAATAGTTTCTAGCTATTAAAATGTCTGTTTTTACAATCTGACCATTGGGGGCTTTTTCCCAAGAAGTAAGTCCCATGTGCCCTTTTCTGCATTGGCTCGTTCTACAATCAGTTATACTGCAGTATGCCCGTGAACAGCATAGTGCATTTTATTCTGCACCTTTTTAAAAAACTTTCTGGTTGTTGGGGTATCTCGATTATAGTCAATACTTGTTGCATAAATATCAGTTAGTTTCTGATAAAAGCGACACTCGCTCAATCGAATCTCCCTTATTTGCGCAAGCAAATGTTCAAAATAATCCTCATTGATAAATGTTCCGTTTTCCATTCGTTTCTTTTCGATTACATAACCATGTATGGCAAATTGGCGAAGAACATAAGTACACCATTAACGAAATTGGGTCGCACGTACAGAATTGGCTCTATAACCTACAGAAATGACCGCGTCTAAATTATAATATTTAGTGGCGTAACCTTTATCGTCAGCGGCAGTTCGTCGGAATTTCCGACAAACTGAATCTTCTTGTAGTTCTTGGCTTTGAAAAATGTTTTGTAGATGTTCCGCAATTGTTGAACGTCCTTTATCAAATAGCACAGCTATGGCATCTTGAGCAAACCAAGGCTTTTCATCTTTTTTAAAAATATCTATCCCTTCTTCTTTGCTTTCTAGTTGAAATATAAGGAATTCAACAGTACTACTATGTATTTGAAGTTTTTTGCCCATGACTAAATATATCCCATTTCTTGACAATAATCTATGATAGTCTTCTTAAAATGTTTAAGTTTAGTTTGATATCCACGATGTTTAGTTATTAAATTACTTACACTCATTTCATTACAAACCAACAACTCATTTACTGACAATTTAAAACTCTGAATCATATACTCTATTAATAAATCTCGTGCTTCTTTATAATCTGAAAATTCTCCAGCACAGAAACTTATTAAGATTTCAGAACACCATTTTCGTATTGATTCATTCATGCATTTATGAATATTTTTCATTGAAGACAATATACTACTGACTTTTGCATCATAACCATCTTCTGTAAGAATATTGAATTTCCCAGATGCGTGTGCCATATCGTTACGTGCATCTACTAAATCACTGACATTCGCAATTTGGGATTTATCCAAACATATAATCTTAAAAAGTTTTGCGATATCTTTTTCTGGTAATAAGCTATATGCAAATATGGAATTAGCATCTTCTATCTTTAAATCTTTCTCTCTACCACTATATGGACGTGCAAAAACAATTACATCTTGATATCTATCAGGAACAATTTGGCTGATTTTCCATGCAGTACAATAAATGTAAGTCATATAGAGCAGATGAACACCAAAATAGGCAAATTGATACTGCTCATATTTGTAATTTACGGCAATTAAATTAGTTATATTATTGACATAGCTATTTATATCTTCTTCATCATCAGGATTGATTGGAAGATAATTCAATATTTCCTGCAAATATGGGACTTCTGTATAGTCAATTTCTTCTACCATAATCATTCACCCCAAACTTCGTTAATCTTTAGTTCTATTTTTTTTGTGAAAATAGAAACAATTTCTTTTGATGGCTTTATGAATGATAATTCTCTTTCAATTTGGATAACTGCTTCATTCTGTTCTTCAACAGAAGGACAAATAATATCCAAATTTTCTAAATCAGATTTGTTTACGCTTGGATACATTGCTTTACTCATTGCATCGCTTAGTTGGTTCCCAACAAAATCATCCAACAACGCATACAGTAGATACTTTCCATTCACATTTTTGGGGGTCAAAACAGCAAAGCCAGTCGAAGCAACAAAGCCTTTGGTGTCAAAATCAATATAACTGAAAGCCTTTAAGTTTGGACGAACGGTTGACATTAATATATCTCCCTTGCTCATTCCTCGCCTTGCTCTACTAGGAGCATCTTTCCCTTTTATTTTTTGTGATGTATCAACTTTGCCCGTACCGCTAGTTACAGAAGAAATATCAATATAGGTAAATGTTTCTTCTCCGTATTCTCGTTCTGGATTTACAGAAAAACGATTTATCTCACAAATATCTGAAAGCTTTACAATATTACCCGTCTTAAACTTTGGCAAATGCGGCTCATAGTTTGATACAATAGATTGAGCTCCGAAAATAATTTTTCTATATCCGTCAAGTTCGTCAACTATCTGCTGTTGAACTTCAATAGAAGGCAATGGGATTTTTTGTTCAAGAACTGTTTGCTGCGAAATTGATGGAGGATTAGCTAATGATGCCCAATTAGAAATATCTATATGTTCCAACATATATAACATAAAGCGTGGCAATATTTTATCACCGCATATAATACCCATAATATTGTTGTCGAATATTGCAGGTAAACTTAGAATCCTTTTTTTATTCGTTGCAATGGCAGCTCCAATTTTGGGAAATATAACTGTACCTATCGGCGCTATTCTCCACTTTTTTACCTTGGCAATTTCAGCTGATACATAATTATTGCTTTTTTTCATTTCAACTTCGTTGCCTGCAGAGTTCATATCACTTACTTTATAGAATGGGATTGTTCCTTCTTGCCCTTGTAATGATAAAGGGAAAGCATATCCATTATTTAGTGTAGCGACATCTTCAATTCTAACCACATCGTACTTTGAATCAATCATCTTGACTTCTCGATAACGGCTACCCACCAAAATATTGGCATTTTTTCGCACCTTATCAAGTGGAATTATTTCAAATCCGACATTAGTCATTTCTGTAGATTGGTCTTCATCTAACTTACGGAACTCCTCATATTTAGCCAAATCACTTGGTGTATCCAATTTGCGGCGATGGTTATCTAAAGTATATCCGTCACTTTTGACATCAAAGTACCAAAATTCTTTTTTCTTCTCTGATTTATCTATCTTTTGATTTACTTTGGTTGCATATATAATATCTGTTTTAACACCTGTATATGGCAAGAATACTCCCTGAGGCAATGAAATAATACTTTGTAATTGGCAATTTTCCAAGAGGTATTCACGTGTTCTCGTTAAATCCTTTCTAAAAAGGAAACCTTCAGGAACTACCAAAGCCATTCTACCATTAGGAGATGTGCTATTTATTGCTTTCATACAATGTTGTACACAAATGCTATCCCCATTTGTACCTGGCAAATCATACAATTCTCCATGTTTGGTTTTTTGAGAATACGGCATATTTGCAAGAACTATATCATATCCGTAATGATGCTCATTCCCATCTTTATCTTTATATGCAGCTTTCCCGTCTATAGGATTTGCTAAACTATCACGCATATTGATGTTGCTATGTCCATCACCAGCTAAAATCATATTCATTTTGGTTATGCGTGCGGTATTGGTAATTTCATTACCATAAACCGTATGTTCACGCAACATCTTTATATTGGATTCGGTTCTTGCCATATTATTGTATATATAGCGAAAACTTTCTATTAGAAAACCGCCAGTACCGCAAAATGGGTCATATATGGTTTCTCCAATTTGAGGATTTACCAAACGGACCATTGTCTTTACAATATGGCGTGGTGTAAAATATTCTCCTAAGTCATTTTTAGTTGCAGTTGATGCTTTTAAAAAATACTCAAAAGCATCTCCTTTTACATCGCTATCCACATCCGTTAGAGTTAATGGGTCAAGTTTATCCATTATTTCTTTCAAGATACTTACGTCTCGAATCTGTAGAGGAGTAAATATATCAGTATTATATAATGAATTTAATTTCTCATAAACTGTTTTATTTATGTAGTCAATCCGAGTTGTAAAAGGGATATTTTTTATGCTATCCCAACTACATGCTGTTGCATCAAAAAGCGTTTTAATACCATTTTCTCTTTTGATTTGTTCGCTTTCACTAATAAGTTTCAGAAATAGTATGTTTGCAAACTCACCAAAACGTTCAATTCCAGCACGCAATCCTTCTCCTCGTAACATATTATTTGCTTCATCAAATATGCGGATTAACTCTTTTCTATCATATTGAACTTTGGGACTTACGGTATTCACCTCATAAGTTGTCAAATACCGTAAAGCAAGTGTTTCCCTAATAAACTCGTCTATTTCTTCACCATTTAAAATGGGTGCTCTATTCGCTTCTGTATGATACGCTTTACAAAATACCCCATCGGTAGCAAATACAAGTGGAGCATTAATTGCACGGGCATAACTAATACCTTGCTCCATTGCAGCATCAAGGCGCGTTCCTTTCTTTTTTGCCTCGATAACAATCAATGGTCTATCACTCTCATTTGAGTACAATACGTAATCAGGGCGTTTCCCCCCGAGAGATTTTCGTTCTGCTTTTGTCTTTGGCTGTTCAAAGAAAACATTCTTATCCTTTCCGTTTAACTTCCATCCTAAATTAGTTAAAGCAGTATCAATAAGATTCCTTGTATCAGCTTCTAATGGCATTGTATTCATATGTCTTTTATAATCAAAATTATACATAACATCCCAATATGCAAAGTTACTATTTTTATTTGGGTTATAAACTATGATTGAGCAACAATTGGGTTGCTCTAATTTTAATCGTTGTAGTACAGTCAATTATTTATCCTTAAATGCCTCCTCCTTCGGCTGTATTGGTCTGTGTATGGTCTGCTTTAATTTATCGAACTGTTCCTTAAACCAAATTCCAATCGGTTGTTCGTTGATACAAAGATCCAATTGGGATTTGTCCGCTTTGTCTTTCATTATCTAAAATTGTACCCTTGGAATCTTGATTTTCCGCCTGTATTCTTCAGAATAGAGTTCTCCTCGTATTCTAATAGCTTGCCCTTGATGAGCATTGCGATCTGCCTTTGTCAAATTTGGCAAGATGGCAAAGTTTTTCCATGTAGAGCATTTTACGTAAATAGGGAAACATACAGCCGCCTTTGCGATTATTGCTTTTAGAAATGAGATTTCTTCCTTGCGTTTTGTCTCCTTGACCGCCGTCTCCTTGATTTACTTCTGTTGCATATCCATCAATTGGCGACTGTGTTCTGTTCATATGGTCTGTATCTTGTCTTGCAGAACCTCGATAGTTTACTCATTTGTAGCTACAGTTCTTACCCTCCAATAGTTCCTATTACTATCGGAAAGAGAACTCTCTTGACTATATTAGTGGGGCTGCCGTGGCTACTTCTTCCAACTTCTAGGTCTCTGATTATCGAGAAGTGAGTTTATATATATTATTCCCGTAGACTCAAGGCACGTTTCCGAATTGCCCATAAAAAATAAGAAGAGACAAGTCATTATAAACTCATCTCTTCCATTATCCTGTCTATCTCCTGCATATCACATCATACACAGAACCGCCTTTCGCATAATCATCTACTCCGGGCTCATATTCCTTCCACCATTCCCAGACATACAGATTATAACCTTTCCATTGCAGCATCTCTATCTCTGTTTTCCACTGATAAGGCCATCGACTGTTAAGGCGTGGACAAATAAGGGTGCGTAGATGCCTTGGAATACCTGTCATCAATTCCTCCGACAATGCCTTTCCGCCCGTTGAGAACCATTGGAAACCGGGAAAAAGCCTTGTCATCCCTTCAGCCACGCCATCATCATCCACTATCACAATCCTCATGTCCGGGCGGTATTCCATTGTCGGATTTGGAAGATGATAAAATGAAGGGATATTTTTTACCTTGGAGAACAACGCCTTCAGTCTTTCATCCGCCCCTTCTCTTCTCAGCGTCTTACTCCCGAACCTTTTATTCCTGTATGCATTGCCGACCGTATACCTGATCTCACCGGGCGTAAAGTCGGAGGAGGCGTAAGGGAGAAGGATGTCAAGTGCCTCGTCTCTCCCGATACCGTATTCACAGAGATTGCAGGCCGTATCATAGACATACCCGTTACGGTTGCCTCTCCTGAATCCCCCTTCCGTCCATGAGAGTATGATCCTGAGCCTCTCGTCCATATCGGTTATCGGGATAGTGTAGTTGGCTGTATCCGGATTTATGGTTGTCTCCTCTTTCACCTCAACCGTTTTGTCCCATACAAGTGCTCCGGGGTTGAGATGGAGGTCGGGATCATAGGTGACGTTCGTATATCTTGCCACATCCTGGGCTCTTCTATCCTCATCCACGCCAAAATCCTCCGCAATGGCCCTGTAGTATAGTTTATGGCTTTCTGCGTCAAGACTTTCCGGAACCTTGACCAGCACTTTCAGGCCTTTTCCGGATATTGAGAGGAAGACCGAGTATACATAAGGGTTCTTCATCAGCCGTTCCTTCTCTGAAAACACGTCCCCGTCCAGATGGTCTATGTCGATGGCCATGATACCGCTATGCCTTATCAGCCTCTCTTTCCCGCGTCTCTCGAATATGCCTGAGAATGAAAATCCGGGAGCGTCGAATTTAGCCCGGTCCATTTCCTCCCTGGTCCTGGCGTTCCTGACCTTGTCCGCGTATTCCCTGTATTCACCCTCCTGAATCTGACGGAGGGCATAATCCAGACTCATCCTTTTTGCCGGAAGTGTGTTGCTCTTGCTTGTATAAAAATCTATATCGTTCATTTCTACTCGTTTTTAAGTTGTTGATGTGTGGAGGCGTTCGCTGTTTGGGAAGCGAACACCCCACTATGTCAGATTATCGGTTTATATGTTAGATATTTAAAGTGTCCAACAACTGTCCACGGTGTCCATCACTGATCACCACTGTCCACAATATAAAAGATGGACACTTGTATCTTTTTTTCTTGGGTCATTCATCCTTATATTCTGTTCTGTCAGGTATTATAATATTGGATACCATATGAATCTGACAAAAGAATGACCCAAAAGAAAGAAAAAAACTCATTTTCTCTCTCTTTCTTTGGGTTATTTCCTTGTAATATTCCATTATTAGTCATTATATATAGGATACCATATGAATTGGATAAAGGAATAACCCAAAAGAAGAAAAAATGGATAGTGGTGTCCATTTATTTTTATAGTGGACGGTAATGGACACCGTGGACAGTAGTGGACATTGATGGATATTATGGATGACGGCTAAATCATTGGTGTCCATTTATTTTTATATTGGACAGTGGTAATCAGTGATGGACACCCGTATTCAATCAGGCCTAGGGTAAGACAAAAATCATTCAACCAGCCTCAGGCTTATAGTACAATGCCCCGACAGAGAAGAGTAAAGGCAGAGTTCTTTCAGGGATTTCATGGGTGAAGGATTGGCCCTCAAAAGCCAATCCCTTCACTTCCACTACTCCCCATCCTCAATATCCATCTCCTTCAGCCTTTTCCCTACAGTGGTGGGTGAGAGGTTCAGTTCCCCGGCTATCTTTCTGTTCGACATACCCTGCCCGTGCAATTTCCTGATCTGTTCGAGCTGCATATTGTCTGCATCCTTCAAAAGGTCACACTCCCTGGCTGTCTGGATAGGAATTTGGGTGTCCATTCCGGTCTGGTGAAGCTGTGCGGACTGTATGAAACGGAGCATGGTGGGGTCGAGCGTCTTGTCAATCACATAAGGTATCACATGGTTCCCCTCCCATACTATCCTGCCGTTCCTGCTCTTGAGCTGCTTCACGTATCTGCCCGTCGAGGGATTGCTGCTGTCAGTACCTATGGCGAAGACCGACTGAACGAAGTTGGTGAGCATGCTTGAGCCCAGGCAGTGGTTGATGTCAAGGGGTGTGAACGGCTGGATCTTCGGGGTATGGTTGACTACAAGGATAGAGTAGCCCTCCTTCGCCCAGTTACAGAACTCCTGGCAGATCGGTTTCACATCCTCGGCCTTCATCCCCCCGTTGTTGACAAGAAAGGTGAGGTTGTCAAGAATCAACACCCTCGCGTTCACCTTTGCCATCATCTTCCTTATCAACGGCAGGAACCTGCCCGAATCATAGAGGCCGTCTCCGACCATGCTTAAATCCGGGCGGTGGAGATTATCGGGCCAAATATGCAGTTCACCGTCCCTTGAGGTATATCTCTCCTGGAACTGCTTCATGGAGAGTTCAAGGTCGAGATACAATACGGTTCTCCCCAGTCGCCCGCTTATATGCTCCGCTATCTGGACCGCATAAAGGCTCTTGCCCGTATTTGTCCGCCCGAAAAGGATGGCGAACTCGTTCTCGAACCATAGGGCGTTGCCATTCCCGTCACCTCCCCATAATATCTCCGGCACGGGTTTACGTTTTTCTTCCATCATCATACTGTTCAGGGATTTTCCCATTATAAAGTCAAGTTCATCCGCCTCCTCTGCCGGCTGTGTATCCTTGGGTGTTGCAGGTGCCGTGTATCCATCCTCCCTCTCCGCATGCCATTCCTTCCCGCTGCCGAAAAGGTTGAATTCCGGCACTTCTATGGGTGGCACGACAAGAGGTATGTACGGCAACGGACTTTCCGCATCATTCCAGCATTTCTCAAGGCTGGCGTTAAGGGAAGCGATAATTTTTTCATCTGGTTCTAATTTTTCAGTCATCATTTTATTAGAGTTTTTAGTTGTACATTGATTTAACATTCACACGTATAAGAATCTCCAGCTTTCAGCCCGCCATTCTGATACCAATGAAGAAAGGATGACAAAACCGGCCACTGTCCCGCCATCCCTCCATGACTGAAAACTGAAAATAACTTGTACACAGATTAGGGCATGACTGGAAATGGCGCGCGTTTTTCATATTTGGAGCGCTATTATATATGTAAGGTATAATTGCCCAACGTCCAGCATCCTCCCAAAGCCTTATTACCGAAGAAACAAATACTCACACAATGAAGAAGGGTGTCCGAGATCTGAATATGGTCAACGGCGCTCTTCTTATTTTTTCTTCTTCTCTTCCAAATCGCGTTTTTGCTATCCTAACCAGCCCAACGCCTAATAACTGAAACATAAATGGCACACAGCAATATGTTTGAAAATCTAATCAATAAAATATTGGGAGTTGAGCGGGAGCCTATTCCCAATCGTCAGGATACTTTTACCGCACCTGATGTCACCGAAAAAGCGGTATCATCCGAACCTATCCCTGAAAAATACCAAAGAGACATTGAAGCGCTCCGACAGAAATATGGAGACGCTTTCAAAACCGGTCTCTGCATCAATCTGACCCTACAAGAAGCTTTATCAATCATGCATAGAGAAAGAAAACGGATTGACGCCTATTCCGGTCTTGTCTCTTATCTGAAAAAGGATTGGAATATCACACTAACAATCACATCACAAAAAACTAAACCTACAACATTATGAAGAACTATTTTATAGCAAACGGAGAAGTGCTCAATACAAATATGGGCATTGAAGAAATGGAATCACGGGTACAGGAGTCATTGGACGAGAGCACTTCCGGAATGGCGCAATTCAGAATAAAGGAAATCAGCGAGAAGGAGGTCAGGATGTTCTTTGTCAGGGACTTCGACTATGCTCCCGACAAAGCGATCATTTTTGACGCTGACATGGCCTTAATAAGTGGAGTGGGAATAGGAGCATTCCAGCCACAACAAGTCGGAGGATACCCGATGATTTATCCCTTGAGTTTTGCCGGGAAGAATTTCTATACTGGCATCACAAGCTTCATCAGGTTCTATAAATTCCAGCTGTTTGAAGAGACGGGGCAGACAGTGGAGCATATAGGCCTGAGATGCTATTCGGATCGTATCTTAATGCAGATAATCTTTTAATCCTTATGAATGTATTGGTAGCATGTGAAGAGAGTCAGGCCGTTTGTCTGGCTTTCAGAAAACTGGGCCATAATGCTTTCAGTTGCGACCTTCAGGAATGTAGCGGTGGTCATCCGGAGTATCACTTCAAGGGGGACATGTTTGATGTAATCGCCAATCGTGGGGGAACTTTAGAGAATGGCACTAAACACTTCCTTGATAGTTGTTGGGATTTGGTCATAGCCCATCCACCCTGCACTTTTCTTGCTGTCTCGGGTGCTAGGTGGTATTATCACCCCGATGATAAAAGCCTTCCGACAGATCAACGCCGCCCGCATCCGAAATTCCCCGACAGAGCAAGAGACCGTGAAGATGCTGTTCAGTTCTTCATGGATGTTTCAAGGGTTGGAGTGGAAAAATTAGCTATTGAAAATCCGGTTGGCATCATGAGTAGCCGATGGAGAAGGCCTGATCAGATTATAGAGCCTTGGATGTTCGGTCATGAAGCAAGCAAGAAGACCTGTCTGTGGTTGAAGAACCTGCCTCTCCTGGTACCTACAAATATAGTAGGGAAAGGTGAGGTACTGACATTCAGGAACGGTAACCGGATGCAGAAATGGACCTCCGATATATTCTTCTCGGGTGTGTCGCCTGAAGAAAGGAGAAAACTGAGAAGCAAGACTTTCCCCGGGATAGCGGATGCGATGGCTCTCCAGTGGGGAGGAAAGACAACGGCATAATTGCACTATAATGTATGAATCAAAACAAGAACAAATAACAAGATGGCACAATATTTCAGAATAGCGACAAAGGACTTCTGTAACACACTCAAACCCGGCTCTTTCACGGGAGATACGATGATGTGTCCTACAAGAAGTCAGATTGAATCGGCCGGGTTGCATATAAAGAAAGGCTACACCTATGCGGCCGACCAGCTTGTTCCCGAAGACCATATCGAGCGTCTTGACTGGGAATATACCTTCTCCGTGACTCCTGCGACAGCTACCATATCCGCGGCGGGAGGTTCACGGAAATTCACGGTGACCTCGTATAAGAGACAGTACAGTTACAGTAATGTGGGCAACCGTATCTATGTGGAGGGGTCACAGACAGACGTGGCTTATACCTCTAGTAACAATCAAACGGTAGGTTCCGGAACATGGACTGCCGCGAGTGATACTATCAGTTATGGAGCAAATACCGGATCGACACAGCCAAGCGGTACTATTACATGGACCCAATCCGAATCTTTCGGTTCTGATCCCAAGAAAACAGCTACCGCAACTCATAAACAAAATGCGGATTCTATCAAACCGGATGGAGATGGTTATGGCAATCCAAGAATCAGATCTTTCAGCTATCCTACGGTTATCCCGGCCGCCGGAGGTAGTTCATTACCCGGTTACTCCTACGAACAGACTGTATATTGGGTATCCGGAAAAACCACGACACTCACATCCGGCGGGACTCCGACATTTAATAGAATCTCTGGGACAGCAACCGTAAATTCCTCGAGTGGTTTGGCTGATATTGGATCTAAAGGTACAACTGTATCGAGTCAAACTACTGTGGCTACTGTCTCACTGACTATCACGATGAACGGTAAATCCAGTCCAGTATCAAACGCTGATGTCAGTCAGGCTGAGAATAGGATTGAAAAAACATCCTGGAACCCCTGGAACGTGTCTGTCAGCGCTGATAGAACAAATTTCCCCAGGGAGGGTGGTACTACAACAGTAAGGGCAAGTGCGACAAGAACCGGTACACATACTTGGAGTTCGGGTTCAACATCTTCAGCAAATGATACGGGAACTCCTTCACTGAGTTTGTCCGATACTTCCGGTTTCTCCTTATCATCCGGCTCTGGAACTTCTGTAACATTAACGGTATCAGTTAACAATGGTGCGGAAAGAAGCACCAGAATTACGGCATCTTATGGAGGAGCTATTGATTGGGTTGAAATTGATCAGGAAGCAGGTGTTCTTAGTCAAAGTGATACTCAGACAGTCTATAGCATTTCTACAACTCCTACATCATTAAATTGGGATTATGGCAGTACGTCCGGAAAGTCCTTCTCGGTAACGTCAAGAGCCCAGGATCAAATAAGATATAGATATTCATATGATGGAGGTAGTACCTGGGGAGATTGGGGAGACTGGCAGAATAATGGAAGTTCATATTCTGCATCCTATAATTCATCAATAACTTCAGGAAGCTCTTATTTCTCTATCTCAGGTAATACAGTGACTCCTGAAGGAAGTAACACAACATTCAGTGCAAATACCGGTACTGTTACAGTTTCCAATGCCGGAGATACAGCTTACGTCTCATTAAGTCAGGATGGTGCACCGGCTGATTATGATTACAGAATATCAATTTCTCCAAGTTCTCATAATTTCTCATCCAGTGCAGGTTCCCACGATTTTACTGTAAGTGTTGAACAAAGGTCCAAACCGGTAACATCTTCTTCTTGGGGTTCTTGGAGTACAATAGGAAATAATTACAGTTCTTCCATTAGTGGAGCAGGATTTTCCAGATCACAAAGTGGAGGTACAGTCACTGTCAATGTAACTTCCAATACAAGCACTACATCCGGAAGAAGCGGAACCCTGACAGTTACCTGTGACTATACTTCCGATCTTACCGGAACAAAACCATCAGCATCTGCCAGTTTAACTCAAGATAGGTATGTAGATATAACTACAAAAACTGAATATCAGTATGAATTTTCCGTAAGTCCTGCCTCATTAAGTTTCAGCGCAGATGGTGGAACGCAGTCTGTAACAGTTACTTCCAGGAAACGACCGGTTACATTGACTTATACCAATGGGAGTCTGACTGATGAAAGTGCAGGTTCCTGGTCTACTTGGTCAAGTTATTCCGGAAGAATAAGTAGTGGAACTGGATTTTCTGTTTCAGGAACTTCTGTAACAGCAGGTGCGAATAGCAGTACATCAAGTCGAGAGGGTAATTTGGAATTGACACAGACACAAACATCTGATTATAGTGGTTCTACTAGTAGTTATAAGTCAGACTCTGCCAACATAAACGTCCCTTTGGAACAGATGGGTGCAGATATCAAGTCCGTCAACTTCATACATCTGAGTTACAGCTGGCAAAGCAAGGATGGTGCCTATGACATTTACAGCGTATATGCATCCGCCAGTTATAAAGTCACCTCCACTGTCATCGTGGAATGCAGGCTCAACTACGGTTCCTCCCTCGGGGCGGGTGCGGAGAACTACGCTTTCACGATATCCTCCGGAAGCACGACATCGTCAGCCCGGAAATGCTATACTTTCGCCGGGGACTATCCGGGTGTGGTATCCGGAACCGGCAGTGTCAGGCCTTCAGAGGATGAAACCTACCGCTACTCCTTCCTGGAGTAGACTCTGTAGGAATCCGGCAGTGATACTGTCTCCTTATGTCAGGTAATAGCGGATGCGATGGCCGATCAGTGGGGAGGAAAGATTATAGCAGCATAGATAATAACGACAAACACAATGGGTTAACTATGAAAAGTACAATATATACTACAATCGGAGCGTCCAACCACTCTGATACGACAAGGGAGGAACATGATTTTTATGCTACATTCCCTGAAGCCATAGACAGATTATTCGAGGTGGAGAAGTTTCCTGATACTATATGGGAACCTGCCTGTGGAATGGGGCACCTGTCTAAAAGGATGATAGAATTAGGCAAGGAGGTTTATTCCACTGACCTGATAAACCGGGGTTATGGTACCGGTGGCGTTGATTTCCTGAAAGCCACCGAAAACCCTTATGGAGCTGTCATTACCAACCCTCCTTATAAGATAGCCCTGGAATTTATAGAGAAAGCCTTGGATATATCGGATGAAGGAACCAAAGCAGCCATGTTCCTGAAGCTGACATTCTTGGAGGGAAAAAGACGTAAACCGTTCTTTCAGACCAATCCCCCATTGAAAATCCACGTCTTTTCTTCCCGTGCCGTTGTTGCCAAAGGTGGAGATTTTACAGCAGCTCAGGCAAATGGGAATGCTATCGCCTATGCCTGGTTTGTTTGGGAAAAAGGTTATAAGGGAGATACTGTAGTGGATTGGATCAACTGAAATACGGCGTAGGGAAACGATACATTCCGGAACTGGCAATGTGACAGAATGTTGTGCTCTCGCCGGATAATATAAATTTATTAATTCATTAAATTACAGAAAATTATGAAAAAGAAAAGTACAAACAGTACCCAACAATTGGGTAAGAAAATATTCATAGCAGGCAAGGTGTATGACCTGCAAGTGATGGATAAGGATGAGGTCGAGGCATCGGTGCAGGAGTATCTGGACAGTGCAATCGGCAAGGACAAGGTAAGGTGCGAGCTGTGCACAATCGGAAATATGACCGCCATGTCCTTCCACCGGGGATTTGATTACAGTTCCTATAATGCAGATCCGGCGAAAGATATGATGGATGCGGATGCCTTCATGATGACCGCCCACGAATACAAGGGTTTTATGATGCCCCATCCTTTCCCTGCACTTCCCGTTCCAGGATTCGGCTATCCCTATCATATAGATCAGACCGATTTTCTGGACGCATACCGGAAGAGTGCCAAGGTTCTCGGGGCAAGCAGGATTAAGAACGCATGGCTGGAGATAAAGCCGCAGTCCATTGTGCTGAGAGTGCAGATTGGATAGGGAGTGAGGAGGCGTAAGCGGAAGTGACATTTTAGGGTGCCTCGGACTGTTTTACCTGTATAAAAAGGTCGGCAGGATATAATTTGGAATGTTTTTCTATAGGCTTTACCATCAGCTTGAAATGAATAAAAGACTATGTGGAATTTTAATTGGTATAGAAGTCGTAGTACAGAGAATGTATTACGATTTCTTTTTTGTTCGATAATAAATAACAGAAATGCTGTATAGTATATCTTGCAAAACAATCTGATTTCGTGACAGATTTTCCATTATAGGATTAAAATGAATTAATATTTAATTACAATAGTTTGATTGTTAGATAGTTATGATTATTTGTTACTTTTTTTGTTGCAAAATAGCAATATTTAATATATATTTGTACCCTAAACAGATATGACAACAACTTTGAAAAGGATATATAAATAGTGCAGGAAACTTCAGCTGGCTATAATATGGTATTTCAAACGGAGGCATTAAGTAATATAACGACAGAGAAAGAAAAGGGCACTTATTTTTGTGAGATATATTATAACTGCTTGATTTATATGTTCTTACTAAATCTTGCAGGATTAGTTGAATCATGTCAAAACAAATGAACCTTCCTATGGAAGACGATGAAAAAACACATTGGTATGTCATGCGTGATCTTAAGCGTGCCAATGCCAGCCTGCCAGCCTACAAATTATTGGAAAAGGAAAAAATTGAGGTATTTACCCCGATGAAAACGATTTTGATTGTGAAACAGGGAAGACGCGTACGGAAAAAAATCCCGTTCATTCAGGATTTGCTTTTTGTCCATGATAAGCGTAGCAGGCTGGATTCCATAGTCGGGAAAACCCCCACTCTTCAATATCGCTATGTCCGTGGTGGTCATTATCAGGAACCGATGACTGTACCCGATACTGATATGGAGCGTTTTATCCTTGCGGTCAGCATTGCGGAATCTCCAAGGTATTATACGCCGGAAGAAGTAACACCGACGATGTGTAGGCGAAAAGTACGTATTGTGGGAAGCCCACTTGACGGATATGTAGGATATCTACTCACTATACGGGGCTCCAAAGTGAGACGCCTACTCGTGGAAGTAAAGGGGCTTCTTGCCGTCGGTGTGGAAGTAACCCCTGAATATATCCAATTTTTATAGTTCCGGAGAGGGACTGAACAATATGGTTTTGAAACGTTTTTTTGACATGGTGGTCTCGCTCACCTTCATCTGCACGTTGTTCCCTTTCTTTTATGTGGTATTGGGAGCAGCCATCAAGCTGACTTCCACTGGCCCTATCTTGTTCAGGCAACAGCGTAGCGGATTGGGCAACAAACCTTTTACTTGTTTGAAATTTCGCACCATGGTTGTGAATGATGAAGCGGATATACTTCAGGCAACAGATAATGACAAGCGGATAACAAGTATCGGACATTTTCTCCGCAGGACTTCTTTAGATGAGCTCCCCCAATTTATCAATATTTTGAAAGGTGACATGTCGATTATCGGTCCCCGGCCACATATGCTTTATCATACTGAAATATATTCATCTTGTATTCCGGGGTACATGAGACGTCTGTCAGTCAAACCCGGTATTACTGGATTAGCACAAATTCTCGGCTACCGTGGAGAAACCCCTATGCCCACCGACATGGCACGGCGCATAAGACTAGACTTGTGGTATATCGAACACCAATCATTTAGTCTTGATCTATATATTTTCATACACACCCTGATTAACTTTTTAGGAATAAGATTATTATAAATTATAGACAGATATGAAAAGAAGAACAATCATTTTTACATTCCTATGTATGCTGTTGCACTGTGGTCTTCATGCACAAATTGAAAGGTCAGATAATATCCAATGGTACCGAGTAGAACGTGACTCACTGCCCATAAGAATTGATTCTCTTCTGACAGAGGACTATGTTTCACAAACGCAACCCACCGATGATCAGTACCGTGTAGTAACAAACCGCTTTTGGGACAACTGGTGGGTTTACGGAGATTTGGGAATACACACCTTCCGTGGTGACTGGAGTGGCAACGGAAAATTCAAGGAAACACTTTCACCGGATTTCACAATTGGTGTTGGTAAATGGTTTACCCCGGGACTTGGTATTAAGGCGCAATTCGGAATAGGAAACTCACGTGGGTTCACTGAAATCTGGACTCCATACGCTGTCGGCAGTGAGGACACTCCCATGTACACGGCTGACGGTATTTCATATTGGAAATTGAAAACTAAATGGTGGGACTTTAATGCCAATGTAGTGTTCAATCTTTCACGCCTTTTTTATGGTTGGGAGGGGTATAACTCCAAAGAGTGTTTTAACCAATTTTTCATATCTTTAGGTATAGGTGCCGTAAAGCATTGCGACAAGGAACTCAAGAATCTCTCTTGGGGTAAACCTTATGGTGGTCCTAAGCATGAATGGTACGGCAACGTTGAATTACAATACAGTCGTTTCTTCAATCGTAACAAAGCGTGGTCACTTGATGTAAAACTGCGCGGAAGATTCTACGAAACCCATTACGATCTCTCACCCATAGCCGGTCATCGATGGGATTACCATCTCGGTCTGAACATAGGAGCCACCTATTATATTAGGAAACGTGGTTGGGAACGCTGCATTCAGGGCGACAACATCAACTACATCATCAGTATGCCTGCCCCGGTAGTGGTACAAAATTGTCCGGAATACAGTACGTTTACTTTCTATATCTTTTATCCGAACAATTATTCCGGACGTAATGATGCTCCTGTCGTAGCCGATGCCGACGTACACACTATGGACTATCTTGCAGGAGGTATTTTCACACAGAAAAGATTCAAAAACAGTTCTGTTGTAGCATCACGTTTGAAGGCCGGGACTTCTCTGCGTTCGCTTAAAACAGAGGATATTCCTACCGAAAAGGCTACCTTTACAGAAAATCCTACCAACGTAGCACGTGGCTACGAAATGTCCAGACAACCTTTGTCATTGAATATGGATGCTGATAATATGCAACGCTTCGAGGACGTAGCAGACTACTATTATGCTCCCATCTACGAGGCTGATAAAGTCTGGGGCTACCGAATTGACAACGAAACACGTACCCAAACACTGCTAAGCCGTGACAACTACAACGAAACCGCCTCTTATTCACTGAATGCTCATGCTGGACTAACCACGGTACGCGAAAACATGCCGCTGGGAGAAGGCACCGTACTATATAGCTTTGCTGACGTATATGCCGCATTGACCGGTAACGAAGGATACATCAGCCAATTTAGTGACAAGCAGTCAGTAGATGCCATCAAGGATATTCTTGAGAACAGCCGGATTCTGCACGTGCAAGCCGAAGGACTTGCCACCAGTCAGGACAACTATATCGGTAAAAACGCAGAGGTAGTAGGATTGAATCGTAACCGAACACTTTCCCATTATCGTGCTCTTTCAGCCATCAAATGGCTCAGAGAAAGCGGTAAGTTTGGTGAATTGAAACAAGGAGACTTCTCCATCAATGTGCTTTCCGACCCTATCGGATGTGTAGATGATCAAAGCACCCGTGGACTAAAGGCCAAGTTGAATCGCTGTGCAAGAATTACCGTCAAATATATTAAATAAGCAAAAAAGTCTTGTTAAGGAAAAAAACCAATAACAAATCAGCAATAAAATTTCCTTTAGTAAGTATTCTTACTCCATGTTACAATTCCGGCAGCTTCTTGCATGTATTGTTGGACTCTATTTTGTTACAAGACTATCCTTCTATTGAGATGTATGCCATCAATGACGGCTCGACTGACAATACCAAGCAAATTATTCAGGCATATATCCCTTTTTTCGAGCAGAAAGGATATTCTTTGGGCTATATATACCAGGCACATGCCGGTCAGTCCGGAGCTATTAACAAAGGATTGAAACTGATTAAAGGTAAATATCTGTTATGGCCAGATAGCGATGATTATTATGCCGCTCCAAATGCTATTTCAAAACTAGTATCCAAGCTGGAAGGTAGTGATGAAAGTGTTAGTATGATTCGGTGTCTTCCCACCTATGTTAACCAATCAGGAAATGCTTATACAGAATCTCGCATCGCAAACCTTGATAAAGAAGATTTATTCGAAGATTGCATTTTTGGGAGAAATGGTTTTTGGTACTTGTCGGGAGGGTACATGGTAAAAACCAGTATATTGGATAAGACAGTCAGAAACAGAAACATAAGCACCGCAAAACATGCAGGTCAAAACTGGCAATTACTTCTTCCCCTACTATATGGTTATAAATGTCTGACCATAAAGGAATACCTATATAATGTGACTGTTCGGGAAGATTCACATTCACGGGGGAAATACAAAACGCATGATGAATTATTGAACAAATACAAAGACTTTGAATATGTGCTGATACAAACATTAAAAGAAATACCCCATTTGCCTGAAGCAAAGAAGAAAGTATATATAGGCCAAATACGTAACATTTATAGAAAAATATATCTTGATCATTGGCTGTCATCACATTCATCGTTGTTAGCGATAAAGAAACTTATAGCTGCTTGTTACCATTTTATTCATGATAAACTCAAGAGATAAAAAACAATGCAGTGGCTGTACGGCTTGTGCAAACATCTGTCCCTATCAGGCTATTCAGATGAAACCGGATAATTTGGGTTTTCTTTATCCCGTTATAGATTCCGCACGTTGTACAGAGTGTGGAATATGTGATTCTGTTTGTCCATTTAATCATGTCTGTAATCTGAATGATTCTTTACCACAGCCATATCCTTATGCTGTAAGGCATAAGGATATGAATCAATTAAGAAGCAGTCAAAGTGGTGCCGCCTTCATTGCCATATCCAATTGGATACTCGAACATAAGGGAGTGGTTTATGGAGCCGGTTACACAGACAGCTTTGAAGTAGTGCATAAACGTTCTGTCACGAAAAAGGGACGTGATGAATTCAGAGGCAGTAAATACGTACAAAGCCATCCGGGAAACTTGTTTCAGCAAATAAAAACAGATTTGCTTAACGGAAAGGAAGTTCTCTTTTCGGGAACGCCATGCCAAACTTCAGGACTTTATTTCTACGTGAACAGTGCATTACGAAAAAAATTGTACTTGATTGATCTGGTGTGTCATGGAGTGGCCAGTCCCTATATGTGGAGAGATTATTTGAGGTATTTGGAAGGCAAATACAAGAAACGAATTATATCCGTCAATTTTAGGGATAAGAGTTTCGGATGGCATTCCCACCGGGAATCTTTTTGTTTCAATGACGGATATACCATTTATCCCTATTTTTCCATTTATCAAGACAGTTTGTTGCGTCCCTCATGTGGTATTTGTCCTTTTGCCTGTCTAAAACGTCCTTCAGACATAACCATTGGGGATTTTTGGGGAATAGAAAGAAACCATCCATTGATGGGAGCAGACAATAAAGGATGTTCATTGCTATTATGCAACACTCTAAAAGGCAAAAAGCTATTTGATGAAATTAAAGACAGCGTGCAATTCCAACTGGTAGGGATAGAGGAATGTCTACAACCCAATTTGATACATCCAACATTTATTCCCCACTATCACCTACTTCTGGAATGGAGCTATCGTTCCGGTGGAATTGTTTTAGTCATGCTTGTTTTGAAAATTATAAAAAAAATTGTGAGAATAACCAATCTTATTAAATATGGCATTTCATGAGAATAGGGATATTGACATTTCATCGTGCACATAGTTATGGGGCTGTCCTGCAATGTTATGCCTTACAGCAAACATTGGCGCAGATGGAGCATGAGGTATGGGTGATAGATTACAGACAGCCTTATATAGAAAATCTGTATTATAAGGTATTCAATTGGAAATGTTTTTTTTCGATGGTTGTACATTTGCACTTCCGTTATATACGAGATACAATATTACGCGCCATATATTATCACCGTTATCGCAAAAAATATCTGCATACGACAAAGAAATGTGATAAAGACACTATTCCGCCATTTGATTGCTACGTTATAGGAAGCGATCAGTTATGGAGCCTTCATTGCACAAAAGAGACGGATAAAGTTTATTGGGGACAATTTATCCGCCCCTTCCATAGCAGAGTAGTAGGTTATGCCATCAGTTCTACCCAAGATTCATTATATCAAATGGGAGAAACGCTAATAAGACATTGCCTTGAGGCTTTTTCCTCTCTGTCTTTCCGGGAGGAAATAATTGGCAAGCTGATATATGATATGGTGGGGGTAAAAGGTGAAACGGTGCTGGATCCCACACTATTGTTGCCGTTTGATTACTGGAATGGTTTTGGAAGTGTAGAGGAAAAAAGGATGTCAGTGGTAGTTTACTTGATGAGGTTTAGGAATAGTGAAGAAATAAATCGGGATATTTTAAGAAAAGCCCACCAATTGGCACAATTGTTAAAGTACGAAGTTACAGACTTATCTGCCAATATCGTCAGTCCGGAAACATTCCTATCCTATTTCAAATCTGCCCGATATGTTATCACCAATTCATTTCATGGAGTTGCTTTAGCCCTGATTTTCGAGAAGCCTTTGTACGCCATTCGGTCTTACGATTCATTAGACGAACGTTATGTGAATCTCTTGTCACTTGTCAATGGCAAACAGATGCTGGCAGATAAGGATTTTTCTCCCATTGCCATGCAAATAGACTATACCACCATACGACAGAACCTTGCAGAACTGCGCAATAAATCTATGGAATATTTAAGAGATAATATACTATCCTGATAATGTTCGTCAATCGCACCAAACAGAGCATAAGGAATATACGTGTTTCCTTATGTTTCTCTATTTTAATACTTGTTCTTCGTTTCTTCTCGCGAAAGGTGTTTATCGACCACATTGGTATAGAAGTACTGGGGCTAAACACTGCTCTGACCAGTCTTCTAAATTTATTAAATCTGACAGAGTTAGGAATAGGAAGTGCAGTTTCTTATTTTCTTTATATCCCATTAGCTCAATCCGACTGTAAAACGGTAAATGAAATAGTTTCTTTACAAGGATGGTTATACAAGCGTGTGACATATGTCATACTGGTCGGAAGCATAGTGTTAATGTCGTTTTTCCCATGGATATTCTCACAGATGAAACTGCCATTGTGGTATGCCTATGGCTCATTCGGGGTCTTGTTAATAGGGGCGATACTCGGGTATATCATTAATTACGCACAAATTTTATTAAGTGCAGACCAGCAAATATATAAAATAACCTATAATATAAAAGGCTGGGAAGCTTTAGGTGTTATTATCCAGATTGTAGGTATAAAATATCTGCATTATGGATATTTCTTTTGGCTTGTTGTCGAATTAGGCAGGACTTTAATTTCTTGTTTATCTCTACACCGGACAGTTAAGCGAAGTTATCCGTGGCTTCATACAGATTTGACCAAAGGGAAATTCCTATTTCGAAAATATAGTGAAGTTACCCGGAAAACCAAACAATTGTTTTTCCATAAAGTCTCCTCCTATATTGTCAATCAAACCATACCTTTAGTAACTTATGCATGTTTATCATTGACAATGGTTGCAGTTTACGGAAACTATCTCGCAATTATTTCAAATATAACAATCTTGTTTTCTGCTTTGTTCGAAAGCATGAGAGCCGGCATTGGAAATCTGGTAGCAGAAAAACACCCCAGGCAGGTACATGCTTTTTTTGCAGAATACATTACTGCCCGGTATTGGCTGTCAGCTGTCATTTGTTTTTGTTTATTACAACAAGTCACTCCATTTATCTCGTTATGGCTCGGCAATGAATATGTGTTGGATTCTGTTTCTTTTTATATATTGATACTGAGTACATTTTTGTCTTTGGCAAACAGCTTTGAATCGTTCTTGTCTGCATACGGATTATTTCAGGATGTTTTTTCACCTGTCGTAGAGGGGGCGTTACACTTGTCCTTTTCCATTTTATTGGGATACTACTGGGGGCTACCCGGTATTCTTGCCGGCAGAGTAGCTGGATTATTGTTCCTCATATGTTGGAAACCTTATTTTTTATACAGTCGTGGATTTCAAATTCCGATAAAGCGCCACATTCAACTTATGGGCAAGGTGATATTTCTGATTCTGTTATCAGCTGGCATTTGCCAAATCACGACAAAGCACCTTATGCCCCCTTATTATAGTTTTACAGAATGGATATACAATAGTATATTATTATTCGTATATAGTATTTTGGTTTTCTTTATCCTGTTTGCTGTGTTCTGCAAAGAGTTCAGAAACTTGTTCTACCGATTTCTAATAATAACCAGACACAAAACATGATTTCTGATCAAATGTTTTCACATTATGTGAATCGCGCCAAACAAAAAATACGTCAATTGATACTCGACAGCTGCCAGCTATTGGCTGGAAGAGTGGACAAGGAAATTTCCATCTTTTGCAACAATTGCATAGGAGCATTTGTCGCGTCAGATTTTAGGCTGCCGTTTAACAGTCCGACGGTGAACTTGATGATACCTCCGGCTGATTATGTCAATTACATATCCAATCTGGAGCACTATATTAATGCGGATATTGAAGCAATAGATACCAGTCTCCCATATCCGGTAGCATTATTGGGAAATAAAGTGTGTTTGCACCTTATCCATTACAATACGTTGGAAGAGGCCAAGGAAATCTGGAGAAGAAGAGAAAACCGTATCAACCGGGAACGGATGTTCTTTATTTTTGTGGAAACTGACGGTTGTACCATAAAAGATCTGGAACGGTTTGACCATTTGCCTTACAAGAATAAAGTGGCTTTGACCCATAAGGCATATCCGCAAATCAAATGTGCTTATTATATAAAAGGCTATGAGAATCAGGATGGGGTGACTGGTCTGTATTATTTTCGTAAGATACTTCCATTGCGGATTTATGATCAATTCAACTGGATGAGATTTCTAAAAAGAGGAAAAATATAACATTTAATAAATACGTTCCAATTATGCCTCCCCCGATTACCATTATTGTAGCAGTTTACAGAGCGGAAGCCTATTTCCACTATTGCATGCAAAGTCTGCTTAATCAAACTTTTAGGGACTTTGAGATATTACTTATTGATGATGGCAGCCCCGATAATTCCGGCAGGATATGCGATGAGTATGCAAAAAAGGATGCGCGTATCCGAGTATTTCATAAGGAAAACGGTGGGGTAAGTTCTGCACGTCAATGTGGAATAGATAATGCATTTGGGGAATATACCATTCATGTTGATCCGGATGATTGGATAGAACCGGATATGCTGGAAAAGCTGTATAAAAGAGCCCAAAAGGATAATGCAGATATGGTGTTTTGCGATTTTTATTTAGAATATAAGGATAAAACGAAATACGAAAATCAGCAACCGTCAGGTTTAAGTAATAGATCCATATTATTCGACTTATTGGTTTATTATAAACAAAGAGTGTCTTTGTGCAATCGGCTTATACGTTTATCCTGCTATAGAAACCATGGAATTTATTTCCCTCAAGAGTTAAAATATGGAGAGGATAATTGTGTACTTATACGATTAATATGTCAAATGAAAACAATTTCTTATTTACCGCAAGCCTATTATCATTATAATCTATATTCTAATTTGAATTCATTAACAAGAAGAGAAAAAAAAGACATTGTAGCAGTAAGAACAACTAGATTTAACTACTATAAAGATGACTTATATCAAACAAGTCCAAAACTATATAATGCGTGTTTGTCTGCCACTGCTTATGAATTCTTTGCAGACAATTTATTTTCCGCTTCTGAATATAAAGAAAAATATAGAAACAAGATTATCCTCTTTTTATGTTCTCCGATTAGCATAAAAATGAAATCTTTTATTATTTTTTCGGCTTTGGGATATAAAGACATTGCTTACAGAATATATAATAAATTGAAACGTATATTTCCCAATAAAAATAAGCTCTCAAAACTAGAAGATATATGATTCCAAAAAAAATTCATTATTGTTGGTTAAGTAAGAATGCCATGCCGGATAAGTTCCTGCATTGCACAGAAAGTTGGAGAAAATATCTTCCTGACTATGAGTTCATCGAGTGGAATTTAGAACGTTTCCCTTTACAAAAGAGCATTTGGGTCAGACAAGCTTTTGAACAGAAGAAATATGCTTTTGCAACCGATTATATTCGGCTCTATGCACTGGTTACAGAAGGGGGGATATATCTTGATTGTGATGTGGAACTCGTGAAGCCATTTGATGATTTGTTGTATTTGCCTTATTTTGTATGCAAGGAAAACAGCCCACAAGGAATAGAAGCCGCGATTATGGGAGCTGAAAAGGGAACGCCATGGATAATGAAATGCCTGAGTTATTATGATAACCGCAATTTTATTGGTGACAATGGAACAGAACAAACCGCCGTACTTCCTTCCATCTTAACAAAAGTAATTGATAGATTTTACACCTTACAGTTTATTCATGAAGTATCTGAATTTGTAAATTCACAAGAATATGTTTGTGTTCTTCCACCCGATTATTTTAGTCCCAAAAATTATATAACCAAGAAAATATCAATTACCCAAAACACGTATTGTATTCACCATTTCGCCGGAACTTGGCAATCAATATGGAAGAAAATGTTACTATGGTTATGGTTGCCATTATCGGCAAAGTATCCTTTCCTGAAATCTCTCTTGAAGAAATGAATATCATATCATGCTATTCTCAAATCTGTACATAAATAATATGATTAAAGTTTCCATTTTAGTTCCTGTATATAAATGCGAGAAATTCATAAATCAATGTGTAGAGTCTTTATTTAGCCAAGCATTTGATGATGTGGAATTTATCTTTTATGATGATTGTTCGCCCGATGCAAGTGTTTCCTTGATACATCAATGCTTGGAAAAACATCCTGACAGATGGGAGCAGGTAAGAATCATTTCCGCACAGCAGAACTCGGGTGTTTCTATTGCACGGAATCGTTTATTGGTAGAAGCCAAGGGAGAATATATATGGTATGTAGATAGTGACGATTGGATAGAGCCGGATGCAATACGGTTGTTATACGAAACGGCTTGTTCTTCCAAAGCGGACATCGTTTCCTTTGGATTCTATTATGAAGGTATATCTCGTTGTGCAACGGTGTATCATTATAAATATAAATCGGTAAAGGAGTGTCTAAAAGATGTAATAGGTAATAATTGGGGAGCTGTTTGGCGATTTTTCTTTCGACGGTCAATTGCAACTGAGAATTCTATTCTTTTTCCGGTAGGCTACAACGTAGCCGAAGATTATGTATTCTGTATCAAATACCTATTCCATGTTCAAAATATTATCAGTATAGATGTGCCCTTGTACCATCATATTACTTATAATACGATGTCGCTTGTTGCAACACAAGATATTCATAGTCTAGTTCATCAATATGAAGCCACCATAATTGTAGAGGATTTTTTACGTAAAAACAAGATCCTGCAACTGTATTCTAAAGATTTGAATTTACGGAAAGCTTATGTACTGGCGTCGTTTTATCGGTATTTCAATAGAATATGGGGAGGATTATATGGGCCATTATGGAAACGTTTGGTTGCAAGATGGAAGCGGAAAGCAATAGCCTTGATTTATAAACATGGTTTAAAATCATCGAAATGACCCTATACCGATTTAAGAGGATATGGTCTATGTTAAAGTCTTTACCATATTCTTTATATTTTAATTTTCATTACTTGCCTATCAGGCAAGCCATAAAATTGCCCATCATACTATATTCACCCCACTTTTGGTCGTTGAAAGGAAAAATTATTATAGATGCTCCGCAAATCTATTTCAGAATGATTCGCTTGGGATTATTCAATGGAGGACTAAGTAACGGGCATGGATTTGTTTGGATGAACGAGGCTGGAACAGTAATTTTCCATGGAAAATTTACTGTAGGTCCGGGCTCTGTAATAAAAATAGCACATCCCAAGGCTATATTGGAATTTGGAGATAATGTATGTAATGCTTCCTCTCTAAAAATAGACTGTCATTACCGGATAAGCATTGGAGAGAAAACCAGATTCGGGTGGAATGTCACTATAATGGATTCTAATTTGCACCGATTAAAAAACGAAGATGGTACTTGGAAGGGGAAAGGATATGATATGGTAGATATCGGTGGAAATACTTGGATATCATCGCAGTGTGTAGTACTTCCGGGAACAAAATTCCCATCATATAGCGTTTGTGCCTTAGGCTCCATTCTAAATAAGGACTATTCAAATAATGAAAGAGGATTGTATGCAGGAAGGCCAGCTAAATTAATAAAAGCCGGAATTTGGAGGGATATGTCGGATGATATAGTTCATTATGATGAGAACTTATAAACGGCTTATTCAGATTTCCAATAGGCATATTATCTTTGAGTAAAAACACATGGAAAGTGTCAAGGTCATAAGAATTGTTTTTGGACTTATAAAAAATGAGGTTATCTATAAATGAAATTGGCTTTTTGGCATTCTTTTTACCTCTATTGGCTATTAAACTGCTTAATATAACAGCAGAAAGTAGGTTGTTAATGATGGCAGGGGCAATATGTTTTGTTTTTTTTATACTATTTGTCGCACAAAAAAGGAGATATAGCAAAAACTTTGCCCGGTTATTTGCTTTATTATTGGTCTATTCTGTAATTCTTGTATTTACTTGTGAAAAGCAAGGTTTCTTGTTTTCTGTTGCCATGTTGATTTTAATGAAAGACGTTGACATGAACCGAAATGTCTATAAGATATCTTTCATAGTTGGATTAATATTTCTATTTATTGCTTGTTATCTGAGCAGGCATGGAGGAGAAGTAATTCGATTCATAAACGGGGAATGGAGAACGATAATGAAACGTAGTAATATTCTATATGTATCTTTTACGGCTGTAACTTGTCTATACCTTTTAATTAAAAAAAACAATCTCTTTTTTCGGCATATATTGTGCATTTTGATTTCCAGTTATTTGATGTATTTATATGCAGGTGCAAGGACGGGGTTCGTATCCATGTTGGTTCTTGTGTTTTCGCTTATAATATTGAGAAGTGAATATATCAGTCGTCTGAAATTTGTTAGATACAGTTGTATATTATCACCGGCAATATGCGCAGGAGTATCTTGGCTCTCGGCATTTAAATATGGAGACAGTCTCATTCTGATATGGTTGGATAAATTGGTACAAGGCAGAATATATCAAGGTAATTATTTTTTAAACCTATATGACATAAAATTGTTTGGACAACCTATCTATGAGAGTGGTAATAGTGATGATTATTACGTTTTGGATTCTGCTTATCTCGATATGCTAATTTGTGAGGGAGCGTTATTTTTTGTTTTATGGGTATTTGTTAATAAGGCTGTAATCAAGTATATGTATGATAACAATAGAATGATAGAAGTGGCCATTTTAATTATGTATTCGGTCTATGGAATATGCGAAACATTTTTACCTAATTGTTTTTTGAATATATCTTGGTTCTTGTATGGAGAATACTTATATGCACGAATAAAATGATATAGATTGTGACAGTTAAAGATGAAGACAAAAATTAGGAATTATTCCCCATTAATAAAATCAATACTTCTCACAAATAAACAGTTGACAGAAGATATGTTGGTAAGTCGTGGAAAGATATATACATTTCTAAATCCTGTCTCTTATCTGACAGCATTAAAGGATGAAAGCTTGTTCACCCGTTTTGATGCGGTAATGGTTGATGGCTCTATCCTGGCTACCGCCATCAGGCTATTATATAATAAAAAAATCAAACGACGAAGTTTTGATATGACCTCTATTGCCGATTTGCTGTTTCGACATATCTTATCTGAGAAAAAAACTGTATATTTGGTAGGTGCACAGCAAGAACAGATAGAGAAAGCGGTGAGCATCTTATTAGAACAATATCCTAAAATGCGAATAGCAGGCTATAGGGACGGGTATTTTTCGTCGAAAGAAGAAATACAAGAAGAATGTAAAAAAATTCTCCATCTTAATCCTGACTATGTAATTGCCGGAATGGGAGTACCCTTACAAGAACATTTTTTATTGCAGTTGAAAGAGAATGGTTATCAAGGTATTGGATTTACATGCGGAGGTTTCTTTTCACAATTGAGTATAAAAAGTATCCAATATTATCCTCAATGGATGGATAGATTCAATTTTAGATTTTTGTACCGTTTTTACAAGGAAAAACATACAAGGAAACGTTACTTGAAAGCCACATTCTTGTTTCCTTTTTATTTTATAAAAAATAAAATTCGTTAAGAGCTTGTTTAGATTTCATTTAATTGCAGGAAGGGCTTTCTGTCTAGGCGTAGAATTAGGAAGCTCCTCTTTGTTGTTTTCTAGAGAATTAGACTTTGGAAGGTATAATGAAAGATTGTTATCCGTCTTTTGATTTGATGTACATTTATGTAGCTTTCGGGGTATTCTTTATAGAGCAAAAAAAGAAAAAACTAAAGGGAGGCCGTCACAGTCTCCTTTACCTCTACAGCCCAAATTCCTTCTTCAACCTCTGGACCGTACTTACACTCACTCCCTCGGTACCGGCTATCATCTTCATCGGATAACCCTTGCCGAGTAACCTGAGTACACTGGCATATTGCTTGCGCTTGTCCTCCTCCGGTTTACGATATCCGGTTTTTCTGCCTACCTTGCCTCCCTTAGCTATATATTATGCTTTACCCGATTGAAGATGGAAGCTGATATTCTCCCTCTCCATCGCGGCTACAGTACCGAGAATAGCGATGAAGATAGTAAGGAATGGATGCTCCCTACCCGTGGAGTCGAATATGCTCAGGTTCTCTTTCTGGAAATGGACGTTCAGCCCTCTCTCCTTACACAGCATCACATTCTTAAGCACCTCATCAACGTTTCTACTCAGTCTGGAGAGTTCGCTGATAAGTAGTGTTCCTATACCCTCGGAGAAACAGTATTCAAGACACTCTGTAAGAACTGCTCTTTCTGAATTTTTCTTTGTTCCTGATATTTTCTCCTCGTATATTTTCTCGATTCAGCCAGCATCCTCAAGTCCGATACCTGACGCTCCGTGGATTGTCTGTCGGTAGTGGAACTTACTCTGGCATAAATCACCACCCTGCTATTTTCCATGTCAATTATACTTTGGTAAACGCTCAAATTAGGGTAAGCGCCTAAGTAAGTACATCTTCTACAGTTCATTTTCCCTCCTTACTTTTGC
>OGFN01000138.1_pt1 | contig 43132 bp, 43 predicted proteins | sample 1570921 | NCBI WGS metagenome assembly OGFN01 (sample SAMEA2581940, study PRJEB24529) | metagenome | biome: Human gut stool | place: China | collected 2011
CCACTATTTTCATACAATCATATCCTTTCTTTTATTTTTTACTACCGCGCGGAGGTGCGTTCCGTCAACCAAAACCGCAGCGGCGGCGCAATCGGCAGGGGTGGGTGCTGTCGAATGCGGTTGACTTTATGCGCGGCGTGTGATACAATTGTATCAATACAGTTCATACAGTTGGGGGAGGAAAACTTCCGTGATCGCGATCAATTACCGGGATCCGAGGCCCATTTATGAGCAGATCCAGGCCGAGCTGCGCAGACTGATGCTGACGGGAGCGCTGCCGCCCGGCAGCAGGCTTCCGTCCGTGCGGGAGCTGGCCGGGCAGCTGGCCATCAATCCCAACACCATCCAGCGCGCCTACCGGGAGCTGGAATCGGAAGGGTACATTCTTTCCGTCGCCGGGAAGGGCTCGTTCGTCGCGCAGGTCGACCGGCTTGCCGAGCAGCAGAAAAAGGAGGCCCTCAACGCATTCCGGGCAGCGGCGCAGCGGCTGCGCGCGCTCGGACTGAGCGCAGAGGCGCTCGCGTCGCTTCTGACGCAGGAGGAACCGACAGATGATTGAACTTTCGCACGTGACAAAAACCTTTGGCGGCGCAACGCGCGCGCTGGACGATCTGACGCTCACCGTGCCGCAGGGCGCGGTCTACGGGCTTGTCGGCTCAAACGGCGCGGGAAAGACCACCGCCATTCGCCATATTACAGGCATTTTCCGGCAGGATTCCGGCAGCGTGACCATCGGTGGTCTGCCGGTCTATGAAAACCCGGCCGTCAAGAGCCGCATCGGCTATATCCCGGACGATCTCGGCGTATTCGGCGGCGGGACGCTCCGGGAGCTGGCGGCTTTTTACCGCACGATGTACCCGCGCTTTGACGCAAAGCGCTACGCGGCGCTGCGCGACGTGTTCCGGCTGGACGAGGCAACGCCGCTGCGCCGGTTCTCCAAGGGCATGCAGAAGCACGCGGCCTTCTGGCTGACGCTGAGCCTGCGCCCGGACCATCTCGTGCTCGACGAGCCGGTCGACGGGCTTTACCCCGTCATGCGGCGGCAGATCTGGAGTCTGGCTCTCGAGGATGTGGCGGGCTACGGCACGACGGTGCTGGTATCGTCGCACAATCTGCGCGAGCTGGAGGACATCTGCGACCATGTCGGCATCATGCACATGGGCCATATGCTTCTGGAGCGGTCGCTGTCCGACCTGCAGGACAATTTCGTCAAGGTGCAGCTCGTGACGGAGAATCCGCTGCCGCCCTCGCTTCACATTCTGCACGAGAGCACGCTCGGCCGGGTGCAGACGCTGATCCTGCGCGGCGATCCGCAGACCGTCGCGGACGAGCTGGCGGCCAGCGCGCCGATGCTCTGCGATCTGCTGCCGCTGAGTCTGGAGGAGATCTTCATCTACGAGTTGGGAGGGACCGGCTATGACGTCAAAAATCTCGTGCTTTGACCGCGCGGTCTTCCGGCGGGCACTGAAAATGACCGCGCCGGTCTGGATTCTGTACGCGCTTTACGAGCTGCTTCTGCCGCTGCGGCTGTTTTCCTTCTGCCGGGGCCTTTCGTCCGGTGCGGATAATTATATCGTGCAGATTGAAAAAACGCTCCTGAGCTATGCGCGCTTCAACGCCTCCATCGTTCCGTTCCTGCTCGGCGGGCTTCTGGCATGGGTGCTGTTTTCCTGGCTGTTCCGGGCGGGCACGGCCTATTTCTACGCTGCGCTGCCCGTGCGGCGCGAGACGCTGTTTCTGACGAATTATCTGACGGGCGTGCTGCTGTGCGCTGCGCCCGCGCTCTTGTCGTCGCTGCTTTTATGGGCGGTGGGCGCAGGCTTCGGCGCGGCGGCGTTCGTGCCCGCGATGCAGGTCTTTGCCGCGGCGATGCTGGGCTTTTTGCTGTTTTTCTCGTTCGCGGTGCTGGTCTGCTGCGTTGTGGGGCAGATGGCTGCGATGCCCATCGTCTATGTGATCCTGAATTTTACGTTCTTTGTTCTGGAAGCCATCGTGCGGCACCTGCTTTTTACGTTCGTCTACGGTATGCCCTACAGCCAGAGCAGCACCATGCAGTCGTTTGCGCTGCACGCCACGCCGGTGCTGGGGCTGCTGCAGGGCGGCTTCCGCGTTGCGACGGACTGGGCCGAGCGCGACGGTATGTACTATATGGAATTGAACCCGCAGCTGGAGGGCTGGGGCTATCTCGGCGCGCTGGCCGCGCTGGGGCTGGTGTTCGCGCTGTGCGCGTTCCTGCTTTTAAAGCACCGTGAAATGGAACGCAGCGGCGACGTGATCGCGGTCGGCTGGCTGCGCCCGGTCGCGCTGTATGTATTCACGATCGGCTGCGCGCTGGTGCTCGGCGCACTGATGGCAGAGCTGTTTTCCAGCCAAACGGCGGATAACTTCTGGTATGTGCTGCTGTTTCTGTTTGTGGGTGCGTTCGTGGGCTATTTCGTGGGAAAAATGCTTCTGCAGAAGACGATCCACGTGTTCCGGTCTGGCTGGCTGGGGCTTGGCATCTGCTGTCTTGCGCTGCTGCTCGCCTTCGGCGCGGCGGAGTTTGACCTGTTCGGCTACTCGCGGTATTTGCCGGAGCGCGGCGCGGTGCAGGCTGCCGGGCTGACGCATTACCAGTCGAGCGGCCTGTATACCACGCAGGACGATGCGTTTGTGCAGGATGTTCTTGCCCTGCACACGGCGGCCATTGCGGAAAAAGGCGCGCAGGAGCACCGCAGACATGCATATCAGCTCGGCGCCGATTACACGGAGCAGTTTTATATCACCTACCGTATGGCAGACGGCACGCTCACCGAGCGCTATTACAGCATCGTCTACAACGACGCCGAGTTGAAAGACCCGGACAGCCTCATTTCGCGCTTTTCCGCGCTCTATAACAGTCCCGTCTGCGTCCGCATCCGCGCGGGCTTCGACACGCCGCGCACGGAGAAAAGCGTGCTCTCGTGCTACGTCTCCTCCTACGACACCGGCGCAAGCCTCGATTTGACCGGCAGCGACGCGTGGCGGGTCTACGAGGCCTGTCTGGACGATATCAACGCGGGACTCCTCGGCGCGGCGGACGTGAGCGGCAGCACAAAGCAGAGCGATGGCAGCAATTATACGCCCCTGTCCCTGATCTTCACCGTCAGCACGGACGTTCCCGGTCAGACGGACAGCTTGTATGTCGATTCCATCCCCCTGTCCGCCGCTGAGACGGTCAGCGCCTTGCAGGCGCTCGGCGCAGACCCATACTGGCGCGCCGCCGGATAATGCAGAAACGTAAAAACGCCAATGCCCGATGCGGCATTGGCGTTTTCTGTTATGGCTGATCCATGTCGGAAATGAGAATATTGTCCGTCCCGTGGGCCTCGAATTCCGCAATGTAGTCGTCCATGCGGGAGACAAGCTCCTCGTAATTGTCGTTGGATACCGGCTGATACTCCATATCGCGCCGCGCAAGCTCCTCGGCCAGAATTTCATAGAACACCGTGTCCTCATAGTCCATGATGGCCTCGTGGATACCGCCGTCGGAAAAGGCGCGGGACGGCACATCCGTCCCCTCGTACCGTTCGACGAGCGTATCCATGCCCTGCTCCCGGCACAGCGCGAAGAGCTTGGATTCCAAATCGTCGTAATCCGCAAAGCGGTCGTCCCCGCGGGTCGAGTTGAGAATCCAGTTTCCGATGTAAACCATATCCAGAAGACGGCGGAACTCTTTTTTCGATAGATCGATCTGCATACCAAAAGCCTCCTCTGCGATGTTACTCTATTATATACACTTTGGTCTTCATTTTCCACTGTAAAAATATGTAGCAGCCGAAAATCATTGCAACTCAAGAACTTTTTATTTCAAATGTATGATATGCACGAAGTTCTGATAATCTGAAGCAAAACGCGGCTGCTGTCGTCCCTCATCTGTCTGCTCCGCTTCGCTCCGCAGCCAGTTTCCCGAGGGGAAGCCTTGGGCGCTCCCGCGCCGCAAAGCAGGAAGGACGCGCCCTGCGGCGCGTCCCTTGGCGGTTATAAGGTTCTTGTGCAGACCTCGCGGACTTTGGACTGGAGGGCCTTGAGATCTGAAAAGGTGTCCGGGCGCTTGGTTTCGTCGCGCAGGAGGGCGGAGGGGTGATAGAGCGCGGTGAAGAGGATGCCGCCCTTTTCGGTGAACTGTCCGTGTTCGCAGGAGATCTTGAAATCCGGACGGATGAGGCGCATGGCCGCGATACGGCCAAGGCAGACGATGATCTTCGGCTGGATGAGCTTCGTCTGCGCACGCAGAAAGCCGATGCACGCATCCTGCTCGGTCTGCATCGGGTCGCGGTTTCTGGGCGGACGGCACTTGACGATGTTCGTGATATAGCAGTTTTCCCGGCCCAGATCGATGATTGAGAGCATTTCGTCGAGAAATTTCCCCGCCGCGCCGACAAACGGCTCACCCTGCAGGTCTTCGTTTTCGCCCGGCCCCTCGCCGACGAACATGACCTCCGCGTCCTGCGGGCCGACGCCGAAGACGACGTTGTGCCGCGTCTGCGACAGTGGGCAGCTGGTGCAGGACAGGCAGGCGGTCTGAAGCGATTCCCAGTTCAGCATATGAAGCGCCCTCCTTTACCGTTGTTCCAGCTCATCGACCGGCAGGTCGTAGCCCTCGCGGAAGCGGCGGCGCTGGTTCTCCAATGCGCGGCGGCGCTGCTCCATGCGCTTGCGGCGGTAGCGGCGCTTGCGCAGCTGGTACAGCACGATCAGCACCAGAATCACGCCGATGGCGGCAAAGATCGCGATCACGACCCACTTCCACCAGTTTTTCTGGATATATGCCTCCGTCCCGGCTGCGGCGGACGAAAATTCCGAGCGCGCCACATCGGTGATGGCAAGCAGCTTCGTCTGTCCAAGGATCTCCCCGGCATAGCTGACCGTGACCGAGCCGAGCACATCGCCCTCGCGGACAGGTGCGTCGACGCTTTCGCTGTTGAGCTGGATATCCGTGACCATCTTATCAGGGTCATAGTCGTTCGGAAGCAAAACCTTGATCTCGTCCTCCGGCGCAACGGCGACCGCCTCGGCGCCGGCGGAGTTGTTGATCTTCACCTGGTCGACCGGGTACAGAGGCGACATGATCGGCAGGTATGAGTAATTGTCAAAGCCATAGTCGAACAGCCGTGCGCACTCCGTAAAGTTCTCCATGAGCAGATCGCCGCTGTCAAGCACCGTCGTGGCTGCGCCGCAGACGATGCCCAGAAGATCAAGACCGTCGCCCGTCGCCTCGGAAATGACGCAGCGGCCTGCCTGACTGGTATAGCCGGTCTTGATGCCGTGCGCGCGCGAATAATAGAGCGTATTGGACAGGGAGCGGTAGATCAGCATATTGGTCGTCTTGAGCTTGGGGATGTTCTGCCGCATATTGTCGTCAGGCAGCTGATATTCATAGGTGTCGACGATCTGGCGGAAGTTCTCGCTCTTGAGCGCGGCCTGCGTGATGATGGACAGATCGCGCGCAGTGGTGTAGTGGCTCTCGTCGTGCAGACCGTGGGGATTGCTGAAATGCGTGTTGAGACAGCCAAGCTCATAGGCACGCTGGTTCATCATGCGGACAAAATCCGCCACGGAGCCGGCAATATGCTCGGCAATGACGTTGCAGGCATCGTTGCCGGAGACGACCATCATGCAGTACAGCAGATTTTCCAGCGTCATCTGCTCGCCGACCTGCAGCCCCGCGACGCTCGAATCGGCGTCCAGATCGTCGAGCGCGGAGGCCGAAACGGTCACAACATCGGACAGATTGCCGTTTTCCAGCGCCAGCAGGCAGGTCATGATCTTGGTCAGGCTGGCAGGATACACGCGCTCGTCCGCGTCCTGCTCATAGACGGCGCGGCCCGTGTTGAGGTCGATGAGAAGCGCGGCCTTGGCCGCGACGGAGAAGCTTGTCCGCGAGGAAAGCAGCCGATCCTCCGGGACGCTGTCGTCCTCTGCGGGAGCGTCCGCGCTGTCGGTCTGCGTCTGCTCCGGGTCTGCCGCCGTCTCGGCATCCACCGCAAGAAGCGGCAGCGTCAGGGAGGACAGCAGCAGGAGCAGGGAAAGCAGCAGGGAAAGAGCCTTTGTTTTTTTCATTTTTATCTCCATTTTATTCTGTTCGGATTGTACAGAAGCAAAAAAATATGGTATACTGTTTTACACATTATATAACAGGATGGCCCGGTATGTCAAATGGAGGCAGCTGTATGCGGAAAAAGCGTGTTGATCCGGCGCTGGTTCTATGGAGCGCGGCGATCGTTCTGTTCGCCGGCGCGTTCTTTCTCGGCCGCGCGACACTGCGCGGGCCGCTTCTCGAAACGCAGCGCACCGCGCCCGGCAGCACGGCGCAGGATGAATGGCGCAGCCGGGTCGAGGAAAAGGCGGCCACCGCCGCCGAAAAAAGCGCCCGCGTCTGCCTGAACACAGCGGCAAAGGAAGAACTTCTGGCCCTTCCGGGCGTGGGCGAAAAGACGGCGGAGCGCATTCTCGCGTACCGGGACACGTATGGGAAATTTGTCACGGTCGAACAGCTGCTGGACGTCGAGGGTATTGGAGAGGGACTGCTGGAACAGCTGCGGCCATACGTCTATGTGGAGGAAAGCGAATGAAAATTCTGGTTGTAGATGATGAAAAGCTGCTCGTCAAGGGCATTAAATTCAATCTGGAAAACGACGGCTACGAGGTCGTGACCGGCTGCGACGGCATGGAGGCCGTGGAGCTGGCGGCGAGCGAAACGCCGGATCTGATCGTGCTCGATCTGATGATGCCCCGGCTCGACGGGCTGGAAGCCTGCACGAAAATCCGGGAGTTTTCGCAGGTCCCCATCATCATGCTGACCGCCAAGTCCGAGGATATGGACAAGCTGCTGGGCTTTGAGCACGGTGCGGACGACTATCTCACAAAGCCGTTCAACATTCTCGAACTCAAGGCGCGTATCCGGGCGCTTCTGCGCCGGGCCGGTACGGCAAAAAAACAGACGCCGGAGCAGACGCTCGTCTGCGGGCACATCACGCTTGACCGCAGCAGCCGCAGCGCGTTTCGCGAGGACGTGCCGGTCGATCTGACGGCGAAGGAATTCGACCTCATGGAGCTTCTGATGCGCAATCCCAACCGCGTATATTCGCGCGAGACGCTGCTCGACGCGATCTGGGGCTACGACGTCAGCAGCGAGATCCGCACGGTGGACGTGCATATCCGGCGGCTGCGCGAAAAGCTCGAAAAAAATCCTGCCCAGCCGGAGCATATTCTGACCAAGTGGGGAGTTGGCTACTATTTCAAGTACTGAACGGCGCAGGCGGCTCATGCCGTCAAGCTCGCAGATCCGCAACGCGCTGGCGTATATGGCCGTTACGGTCCTCGTGCTCGTGTTTCTGAATATTTATTCCGCCTCTGCCTCGCGCGATCTGATGTTCAAGGCAAAATGCTCGTCCGCGCAGGATAAGCTGAAGGTCGTCACGTCCTCGTTCTCCGGCGTGGACGCGCTGACGCAGGAGACGGCGGAGCAGATCATCGCCGTCATCGGCGATATGAACGTCACGCGCCTGATCGTGACCGACGCGTCGGGCCGCGCGCTCTATGATTCCGTCCCCGGCCAGAATGCCGAGGGCAAATTCGTCCTGCTTGAGCCTGTCGTGCAGGCGCTGGGCGGCAGCGACTTTTTTCACTGCGTCTATGAAAACAGCACGCTCAAGAGCTACGCTGCCTCGCCGGTTCTGCTGCATGATACCGTCGTGGGGTGCGTGTATCTGATGGAATACGACGCCTCGCAGGGCAGCATCATCGCAAGTCTCGAACGCACGATCTTCCGCGGCTCGCTGGTGCTGATCGGGATCATCTTTTTGTGCGCGGTCGTGTTTACCGTGACCGGTTCGAGCCGTATGCGGCGGATCATGACCTCCATGCGCCTCGTGCGCGAGGGCGAATACAGCCACAAAATTCAAATGCGCGGCTCGGACGAGTACGCGACGCTGGCGGCGGAGTTCAATAAGCTCACCGACAAGCTGCAGCAGACAGAGATCACCGAACGGCAGTTCGTCTCCGACGCCTCGCACGAGCTCAAAACGCCGCTGGCGTCTATCAAGCTGCTGTCCGACTCCATCCTGCAAAACGAGATGGACGCAGACACGATGCGGGAATTCGTCGCCGACATCGGCGCAGAGTCCGACCGGCTGACGCGCATGGCGCAGAAGCTGCTCACGCTCAGCCGGGCCTCGGCTGACGAGACAGAGGGCGGTGAGCACGAGGTCGTCGACGTCGGGCAGACGCTCTCGCGCGTGTTCCGTATGCTCGTGCCGCTGGCCGACCGGCAGTCGGTCAAGCTGACGGCCAGTGTGGAAAAGGGCTGCACGATTTTGTCCTTTGAGGACGATGCGTATCAGATCCTGTTCAATCTCGTGGAAAACGGCATCAAATATAACCGGGAAAACGGCAGCGTCCATGTCCGGGTGCGGCAGGAGGACGATACCGTTGTCATCGATGTGGAGGATACCGGCAGCGGCATCCCCGAAAACGCGCTGGAGTCCATCTTCAACCGCTTCTACCGCGTCGACAAGGCCCGCAGCCGTCAGGCCGGCGGCGCGGGACTCGGCCTTTCCATCGTGCATGAGATGGTCGGCCGGAACTTCGGCACGATCACAGTCCGCTCCACAGTCGGCGAGGGCTCGTGCTTTACCGTCACGTTCCCAAGCTTCGGTTCCGGAGAGGAGGGCGACCCGGATGCGTAAAAAGAAGCTCCGCCTGCTTGCCGTGCTGCTGGCGGCGAGTATGCTCTGCAGCTGCTCCGCACCGGTCTATCCCCGCAGCACCGATGAACCGCAGCTTCAGTTCTATTACTGCACCGGCGAAGGCGCGGATACCGGGATCGGCGCGCTTGCCGCACGTCCCGTGTCTGTGCCGGACGAACGCCCGGACGCTGTGCTGCAGCAATATCTGACCGTGCCTGCCGGGGAAGGCTTCTCCCTCCCGGACAGGCTCAGCAGCAGCTGCGCCTTTGATTCCTGCGAGGACGGCACGCTGACGCTGCTTCTGGACGAAACCGCGCCGGAGGGTCTTCCGGCGTCGCTGGCGGCAGCCTGTCTGACGCTCACCATGACGCAGCTGGACGGCGTGGACCGTGTGCGCCTCGTGCGCACGCACCGGCAGACAGAGGCCACCTATACGGCAGAGCAGTTTTTACTGTACGACACATCTGCCGACCAGCCGGAATATGCCGTGCGCCTGTATTACCCAGACAGGGACGGCCTGCTCACCGCGCGTGAGGCTGTTGTCCGTACCGCCGATCCGGAACAGCTTCCGCTGCTTGCGCTTCAGGCGCTTGTCAGCCGCGAGGTTCCCGTGAATCTGACGCGGGCCATCCCCTACCGGACGCAGGTGCTCGATCTTTCCGTCACGAATGGCTCGGCCAGCGTAGTCCTGTCCGACGACTTCATGAGCTGCGACGTCTCCGCGCAGCAGGCAGCGAACGCTGTGCGCGCCATCGCCGCCACGCTCTGCGCACTGGACAGCATCACCGCCGTGCAGCTGTCCATCATCGGCGAGTCCGGCCTGACCTATTACGATATCTCCCAACCCATCACCCCGCAGGCAGATTGGTATGCGGAGTAGATCGCATCGTATAGCCGTTGTCCTGCGTGTGCAAAAAGCGCATTTGTTTCAAATCTGTTTCAAAATAACGCGGGATTTATGCGATACTGTCTGCAAAGGATATGATAGCATGACGATCCGGAAGCCCCCCAAGCTCCTGCAAACCGTCTGGGGCGTAGGATACCGGCTGAACGCGGTGACAGGTTAAATAACAGATGCCCTGCAGGGAAGGCTTTGAAAATCGCCCGGCTCTTTGGATAGAGCCGGGCGATTTGTGTTCAGATGCCGCCTGCGATATAGTGTTTGCGTTTGTTTTCCTCCACACGGTCTTCGATGGCGTGGGAGGCCTTATAATAGCCCTTGCGAACTTCACTCGTAACGAATTTCACCAGCACGATCGTCAGGCAGACGCCCGGCATGATGGCCAGCAGCGTCCCCAGCAGCAGGTACAGCGCCGCGTAGCTCTCCGCCATGCGCGCGGCGTTTTCCCAATAGGGGTAGATCACACCGTTCGTCGTCATGCTGCGCTTGCCGAACGCGCCGATCACGGAAATAAGGCCGGAGACGGAGAAGCGTCCGGTGTTCTGGACGATCGCGCCGCTGCCGATGGGGAATTTCTCCGTCATAAGCTTTTTCGCAAAGCCCGAAACGGGGTCGGGCAGGACGATCTCATAGCAGTCGATGGGCAGTTCCGCCATGGCGTTCAGGGCGCTGTAACTCATATAGATCATGGCTGTGGACGTGCTCGAACCGCTTGTATCGCCCGAGGCTTTGTTCCCGGCAGCAAGGGCGGCGTTCGTCGCGAAATCCGTCTCGCTCTGCACCACGCCCGCGATGGGGAAGGTCCGGCCGTTGATCGTAACCTCCATTCCGGCTACGTCGCTGCTGCCGAAGAGGTTGAACGCCGTCTGCGCATCCAATACGACGCGTTCGGCCATGTAATCCTCGTCCGAGATATAGCCGCCGGACAGGAGCGTCAGCGGGTGGAACAGGAAATAGTTTCCACCTGCGCCGACCGCCGTGACCGTCACGCTGCCGGGCGATTTGCCGGAGACGGACAGGCTCGTCCGGCCGCTGTAGGCGTCGGTGTAGAGGCTGCCGCCCTCAGGCGCTTCCATGGAGTTCTGGACGAACTCGTTTTCAAGCGTCGCGCGGAACGAACGGATATCGTCAAGGGTTTTCGTCTCTGTGGTAGGCAGGAATGCGGAGATCTGCGCAAAGCGGTCTTCGCCATCGCCGCGCCAGACGTCGGCGGCGGACTGCGTCTTGAGCATGCCGCGCACATGGCCGAGCATGGCGAAGCAAAATACCGACAGCGCCGTCTGGATCAGGCACGCGATCAGGAGGGCCAGCTTCCCTCCGTGGAGTCTCGGCAGCCTGTGCCGCCGTTCAAACCGGCCGCGCTGCTTCATCCGTTATCCGCAAGCCGCACCTGCTTGCCGGCCTCCACGGGCTTATTGCTGGTCGTGATGATGAAATCGCCCTGGCTGATGCCGGAGACGGCGGCGGACTTATCATCGCGGGCCAGCTCCTGCACAGTGACGCGGGTAGCGATATAACGGCTGCCGAGCGGCGAGTTTTTCGACTGCAGGACATAGACGAATTTGCCGTTGGAGTCCTCGCGCAGACCGGAGAGCGGAATGAGCGCGTCGTAATTCGAGCTTTTCTGGCCGATGGAGAGCGTGATATTCTGCCCGGCCTGAATGTCGCCCGTGAGCGTGAAGACGAGGGTGCGATTGCCCGAAGACTGGGAATTTGTGATCTGGTCGAGCGTCGCGACTGCGTCGCCGCCCCAGAAGTTGACCAGCTCGGCGGTATCGCCGACCTTGACCTTTTTGGCCTGCTCGTTTGTGACGTCAATTTTGACGGTAAAGCCGCGGTCGGTCACGTTGATGGTCGCAAGCGGCTGCTCCTCGCCGCCGATGGACTTGCCCGCAGAGGCGCTGATGGACGCGATGGTGCCGGAAACGCTGGATTTGACCTCCAGCTCGTCGGCATTCTCGCGGAGCTTTGCGACCTCCTCCTGCTTGCGCTCGATGGCCTTCTTGGACGCCTCCATGTCGATGGAGGACGAATCGCCGAGATTCTGTTTGAAAATCAGGTCTTCAAGGGTTTTTTTCGTAGATTTGACCGTTTCAGCTGCGGAAGACGCGCTGGTGAGTTTGTCCACTGCCGTCTGTTGATCGGTGATCTGCGTGTCAAGCGCCTCGCTCTGGTTTTCCAGAGATTCGATGGAGCGCTCATAATTGCCGACGATGGTTTTTGCGGTGCTCATTTCACTGTTGGCCGCTTCAATTTTATCGTTGATTGTCGCAACTTTTATCTTATCTTGCAAAATGAGCAGCCCCTCTGTTTGCGGGTTCTCATAGCCGTAGTAATAAGGAGCAAGTTTGGCAAACGCCTCACGATATTTGATTACAATTTCTTCTGTCGATCCAGATGGATTCTCAACCGGATTTCCTTCTTTATCATACTTTGCAGATGTACTGTTCCCTTCAATTCGCTTAATCATCGAAATGCCTGATTCGTCCTCATAGCACTCTTTCATAATTGCGAAATCATTGTCACACAATGTACTAAACGCCGCAAATACCTTTTCATATCGTGTAAGGTTCTCTATATATAGTCTATCTTGCAGTATTTTATCTATTTCTGTCTGATAATACGATGCATTGCTACAATCTTTGTACGACAGCGGAAGTGATTCCAGCAGCTTTCCTTTTTCCGCTTCCAGCGACTTCACCGTCGCTTTGTGCTCCGTGACCGTTGCCTGTGCATCCGTATACTCTTTTTCGGCCTTGATCTTCGTGATCTGATTGTCGACTGTGGTCTTCGCCGTCTGAAGTTCCTTCAGCTTCGCTTCGGATGCCGCTTTCTGCGTGGCAAGCTGCGAAGCGTCCATGGTGCTGTACTGACGGTAAATCGCAAGCGCTTCATTATAAGCATCGCGTGCATTCTGTACATCGCGGTTTTCCTGCGCCGCCGTATTTCCGGCTTCGATCAGGCTCTTGTCGTAATTCTGCTGCAGCGTTTCCAGATCAGTCTCGGCCTGCTTCAGTTCGTCCGAATCCTCCGCTTCCAGCACGAAGAGGGTATCGCCGACGTTGATCTCCTGGCCGGTCTTGACCAGCACGCTGGAGACCTTGCGGGTCTGCTTGATCGTGACGTTATAGACCTCACTGGCCTCGACGGTCCCCTGCCCGCTGATGCGGGCGTTGATCGCGCCGGAGGACACCTGCTGCGTGGCGACCTCTGGCAGCGAGGCGTTCATGATCGTTTTTGAGAAAAAGGTCAGCACCAGCAGCACGGCCAGCAGGATGATGGCCGCGGTTTTGACCCATTCGCGTTTTCTTACACCGTTTTCCATATCTCTTTCCCTTATCCTTTCACAGAGCCAGAATGTGCGATACCCTCCACCAGATACGCCTCGCCGTGCAAAAACAGCAGCAGGCCGGGGATCATGTAAATGACAGCGGCGGCGAAGGCAATGCCGATCTCGCCGGCGTTGATGCTGGACAGGAACATCGAAAGCGGCTGCTTTTCAACGTCGTTGAGCAGGATCAGAGGCTGCTCGACCATGTTCCAGTTGTCGATGAACACAAGGATCGCAATGGAATAGAGGGCGCTCCGGCACTGCGGCAGGCAGATGTTCCAGAAGATGTGCCACTCGTTCGCGCCGTCGATCTTGGCCGATTCAATGACGGCCATGGGGATGCGGCGCATGAATTTGGTGAGCAAAAACACCGAGAACGGCGCGAACGCGCCGGGCAGGAAGATCGCCCACCGGGTATTGAGCAGGTGCAGCCAGTCACTGACCAGATAGTTCGGCACCAGCGTGACCTGATACGGCATGAGCATCAGGATCACATAGAAGAAAAACAGACTGTCGCGCACCTTGCCGCGCCAGCGCGTGAAGCCGTAGGCCGCGATGGACGCGACCATGAGCTGTGCAAAGACGATCGGCGCGGTTAGAATCACCGAGTTCCAGAATTTCAGCAGATAGTCCGGGCTCTTGAGCAGAACCGTGAAATACTGCGTGAAGCTGACCTTGTCGGGGATGAATTTGAGATTGATGGTCTTGGAGATGTAGCTCTTGCCGTCGTTGGCATTCTCGAAGACCTGCCCGTAGCTGGCTGTGATCTCGCTCTGGGTCATGAACGAATTCGTGATCGTCAGAACCGTCGGCAGCAGAAACAGGAGTGCAAAGACAGCGCAGAGCATAAAGCACGTCGCGCGGGAAAAATACCGTTTTTTCTTTCTCATCCCTCCACGTCCTTTCCGAAGATGTTCTCCACAAAGAACAAAAGCGCAATGAGAATGACGATCACGATTGCCAGCAGAACCGCCGCGGCGGAAAGCCGCTGATAGTCGGCGGAATTGAACATATTGTTCATGAAATGCTGCATCATGTAAAGCCCGTCGTAGGGGTAATTGCCGGTGAGCAGGTAAATTTCCCGGAAGACCTTGAACGAGTTGATGATGGACAGGATCGTCACGAACAGCACCGTCGGGGACAGGTACCGGAGCTTGATGTGGAAGAACTGGTACGCCGCCGACGCACCCTCGACCTCCGCGACCTCGAGCAGCTCGCGCGGGATATTGCTGAGCGCGGCCATGAACAGGATCATGTTATAGCCGAGGTTTTTCCACAAAAACAGCACGACAATGACGACCATGCAGTAATCCGATTTCAGCCAGTCGATCTTGTCCGCGCCGAACACGGCGAGAAATTCGTTCACGACACCGTTATAGTGGAACAGCACCTGCCAGATGAGGATGATGGACGCGATGGGCACCATCATGGGGCTGAGGAAAAACGTGCGGAACTCGCTCTTGAGCGGAATGCGCGCCTCGAGCATCAGCGCCAGTCCCAAAGACAGCACGACAGCCAGCGGCACGGAAAGGCCGGTGAACGTGAACGTATTCTTGACCGCGATCTTGAACGCGCCGTTCTGCCAGACGTTGATATAGTTTTTGAGGCCCGCAAAGCTGTGGTCGGTCAGACCCGCGGTGAAGGAATAGTAGACAACGATCAGGAACGGGATGATATAAAACGCCAGCATACCGAGAAAGCTTGGCCCGGAGAAGCACATCGACGCGAGAAAATCGCGCACTTTGTTATTCATCCGCGTCCAAAGCCCTTTCCCGGACGGTCTTGTTTCATATTTCCCGCGCGACCGGAGAGATAGCTTCTGCACGTTTTTCGTGTCTCCTTTGCGTTGGAAAATGCTCATAACTCCCGACTGAATCTCAATCGGAATTTATCGGCATTTTCGTTTTTCAGGGAATTCGTATGCTCACGCATTCCAGCGTAGGGGCGGACGACTCTGTCCGCCCGCAGTATGCAGTGACTTTTCGGAAATCCACAGCAAATTCGCAGCATTGCTCGGGCCGACAGAGTCGTCGGCCCCTACAGGCTGCTCCGCAGCTTCCCCCTTGCCGCGTTAGGCGCGGCAAGGGGAGCTTTTTTTGTTGTTTTACCGCTGCTCCTGCACATACAGGTTCACGCGGCTCTGGATCATGTTGGCAGTGGTCTGAACATCCTTGTCGCCGGCGAAGTAGGCGGCGACCTCATCGGTGATGATGTCGAGGATCTCCTGATCGTAGTCATAGACGCTGCGCGTGCTGTTGATCACGCCCAGGATCTGGTCAATGTCCTCCTGCGTCAGCGCATAGACATCCTTATAGACCCTTTCGCCGTTTTCCATGGTCTCATAGCCGCCCCGGATGACCTTGTCGGGCTCGCCGTCGCCGTCCCAGTCGACCTGTTCGCCGTTTTCGTCCAGCTGGTACTGCTCGGTCATGATGTCGGTCATTTCTGCGTCAAACGCGGCCTGACTGATGGGGAAGCCGTAATAGTAATTGTTCTCGTCTATCGTGTTCATCTTTTTGATGATCGAGCAGACGAAGTCCCACGCGGCGTCGGGGTATTTCGTGACGGAGGAAATGGCCATCGGCATCTGAAGCCCGAACGAGCTGCCGGAGCCGTCCTCGGTCGGATATCCGGTAAAGGTGATCTTGTCGCGGATCGCGTAGACGTTCCAGATATAGGAGTCAAAGCTGTGCATCCCGGTCGTCGACATGAGCTGCTTGCCGTTCGTGATGCGGGTCGCGTCAGATTCCCACATCGCGTCGTCAACGGCGATATCGGCGGAGGGGGCATAAGCAATCGCGCCGTCACCGTCACTGGTTTCTGCCGGGAAGGAATTGCAGAAGGCCAGCAGCTGCTGGAACGCCTCGGAGTCAAACTCGCACTTGCCCGTCGTCCAGTCGACGAAAGCAGACAGGTTGCGGGACAGGCAGTTCGACAGAGCCGTGTTCTTCGTCCAGCCGTTGGAGAAGACCGTCGCGCCCTCCTGCAGCTGTGTCATGGCGTCCTGCACGGCAGCGACGTTCCATGTGTCATACTGGCTCGCGATGGAAGACAGCGCGTAGGCCGTCTGCACGGAGAAGCTGGTGGGCAGCTCATAGAGCTTGCCGTCCTTTTCCAGCGCACTCATGACCTGTGGGACAAAATAGTCGCGGCTCAGGCCGTTTCCGCCGTCCATAAATGTGTTGAGATCGGCAATCACGCCCTTGGCGGCGTACTTATCAATCGGCAGGTTGCTGGTCAGGAAAATATCCGGCACGCTGCCGCTGATGATCTCGGTGGTGAGCTTGGTGACGCCGGCGTTATAATCGTCGTCGGTCGCGTACTCGCTGTAGTCGACGACATTGATGCGGTACTCGTCGTTCGTCTTGTTGTATTCGACGATCATGCTGCGCAGGTCCCAGTCGAGATACATGCACGCGAGTGTCAGGACCTTCTTTTCCTTGATCTCAGACGCGTCCACACGGTGCAGGACGATCAGCTGATAGGTCGTGGGGTCGGTGTTCCAGTCCTGCATGAGGGCGGCCACGCGGCTGTCGGAGAGCATGGCATAGCCCGACATATTGTTGGTGTCAACGTCGCAGGCCAGCCAGTCGACGAGCTTCTCCTTCGTGTCCGTTTTGGCGGCATAGCCATAGATGTTATTATTGTAGGTGTAGTAGAAGTCATAGGCATCGTCGCCCGGGAGGATGCTCCCCACGTTGGGCGGCAGCTTGACCTTCTCGCCCCAGTCCTTCGTTTCCAGATCGATGGGGACGAAGTACTGGCCGTTTTCATCGGCGGCATTCACGTCGTCCGTGTAATTGTACCACATAACGCCAACCTGCTGTGCGTTCAGCCGGTTCAGACTGCCGTTATACTGGCTGCCGTCGAGCTTGAACTGCACGTTGCCCTCTGCATCGAGGACGTAAATATTATTATAGTCGCTGACGTAGAGATTGCCGGCGGCGTCGACGGCGAAGGAGCTGAGGTTGCCGCTCATGCCGTCCTCGTTGTCCTCGTTGTTCGTGTCGGAAAGCTCGAGGCTGGCGATCGTGCTGCCGTCGGCAGCGATGTGCATCAGATACGAGCCGTTGATGTCCGTGGAGGGGTAGTTCCACTTGCTGTCCGTGTTGGGGTCAAAATCGTCGGGCAGCTCATACTGCGTCGCATAGACGTTTACAAGCATCCAGAGCGTGCCGTCGTCCGAGCCGATCATGTTGTAGCAGTCGACGCTGCCCTCCGCGCCCTCCGGCACCTGCGGCAGATCCAGATTGGTCAGTTCCGTGCAGGTACCTGTATCGGGGTCGATGGTGAGCATGGACAGCCGCGTGTTGTAATACGACCAGGTTTCGCCCGTAGTGGGGTCGGTGTTGGTGATCTCCTCGCCCTGTATGCCGACCGAGGCATAGAGCGTCGTTCCGGCGGCGCAGATCTGGTTGACGTACTGCACGCCGTCCGGAACGGCAAGGTCGAAATAATCCGCCTGATAGGCGTATTTTGCCGTTGTCTGGGAGGGCTTGGTCTGGTCGATCAGAGAATTGCCCGGATCGGTCTTGCCGGGGTCCTTCGTCCCGTCCTTTGAGCAGCCTGCAAACAGGCCCACGATCATCAGCGCCGCAAGCAGCAGCGCAAAAATCCGTTTTGTTTTCATGTAATACTCCTTTTCATTTCATGCCCAATGTCCATAATCTATATCTTGTGCTGACGCACAGTACAGGCGGCCTATCTTGCCGTCTGTATCATACCAAAACAAAGACGCAAAAGAAAGCCCGGCGTTGCATTTTTCATATTTTTTTAAGAACTGACTTTGCCTGCACCCGGCGGAATGCAGTGGATTGTCGGCGAATTCGTAGGTTTCCGCGCATTCGATTGTAGGGGTCGATGCCCACATCGACCCGTTGGGCAACCGCGAATTCGCCGGAGATTCCCGTAAAATTGGTGCATTCTGCCGGGCCGATGTAGGCATCGGCCCCTACAGGGTGCTGCGCAAATCTGACAGTCTGCCGCTTTACTCCGACGGCATTGTCTCTGCCTGGATAGGCAGGATCACCTCCGCCGTGAATTTCCCGTTTTCCGTGTAGCGCTTGAAGCCGCCGGCCATCTGGGCCATGATCTTTGCACAGGTGCGCAGGCCGATCTTATTGGACTCGATGCGCCCGGAAGCAGGATTCACGCTGTTGGACAGGCAGATATGCAGCGCACCGTCTTCGATCAGCGCCGCAATGGCAACGGGCTTAGCCGGGTCTGCGTACTTTCGGATGTTGTCGAAGAGATTGTCGAGTACCCGCTTCAGATACATCACGTCGGCCTCGATCTGCACCTCCTGCTGCGGCAGAAGCAGCTGGACCGTAAAGCCCTGTTGCTGCAGCTGGACACGGCTCTCGCCCAGCAGCTGCTCCAGAAGCAGCCGCGCGTCATAGATTTCCATCTGCATGGGCAGCTCCTTGCATCCAAACAGCAGCGAATACCGGAACAGCTCATCCGTCAGCGTCTTGAGCTGCTCGGCCTTGCCGTAGGCGGCGTCCAGATAGCTTTGCAGCTCGTCTTCCGAGCGGTACTGCCCGTTTTTCGCAAGATCGAGATAGCCGAGCAGCGCGGTAAGCGGGTTGCGGATGTCGTGCGACATGGCGGTGATGAGGTCGCTGTTCTGCTGCAGGGCACGCTGCTCCTCGCTGGTCTTGCGCAGGAGCGACAGGCGCATCTGCTCGACGCTGGCTGTCAGCTGCGAAAGCTCGTCGCGGCCCTTCGGCTCGAGCTGCAAGTAGAGATTGCCCTCGCCGATGGACTGCACCTCCTGCGAGATGGCGACGACTCTGCGCGCGATGCGGCGGTTATACGCCAGCAGCGTCAGCGCCAGAACCGCGCAGCCCAGCAGCAGCGAAACGATCCACAACAGATCGTAGAGCCCGGAATCGGAATTATCATAGATCACGGCGTAAAACGTGCCGTTGCGAAACACGATGGGATAGATGACGCTGGCCGTCTGCTCCTTGAGCGAATACGCGTCGACCGCCGCGCTGTCCGCGCCCCACCAGCCGATCTCGAGGATCTGCCGCTGGTCGTGGTAGAGCATGATATAATAGTTTTTTCTCGACTCGCCCCAGCGGGCCAGCATATCCGTGTCGCGCGTGGAAATGCTGTTCTGCCGCACAAAGGACTGGAACTCCTGCGCAGCCCTGTTCGTGCGCTTCAAAACAGCCTTGTCGCTCATATAGCTGCGTTCGATGATCTGCTCGCCGGTGAAGTTCGCCAGCAGGCAGACGCACACACCCAGTACCAGCCCCAGCAGCAGCACAAACAGCGGCTTGACGCTCAGCGAAACAAAATGCTTCTTCTTTTCAGTCAATCTGATAGCCCTTTCCCCAGACGGTGCGGATCAGGCACGGGTTGGCCGGATCCTCCTCCAGCTTCTTGCGCAGGTTCACAATATGCACCATCACGGTATTGTTTGACGCCGGCATATATGTCTCATGCCAGACCGTCTCATAGATCGTGCGCACCGGCACGACGCGGCCCCGGTTCTCCGCCAGGCAGTGGAGAATGGAAAACTCCGTCTCCGTCAGCTCCAGCGGCTGGCCGTTTACCAGCACGCGCCGGTTTTCCTCGTCGAGCACGATGCCGGGCCGGAGCGTCCGCCCGCTCGATTTGCTCTTATACACCCGGTAGCGCCGCAGCAGCGACTCGACCTTCATCATCAGCTCCGCGTGGGAAAACGGCTTGGCGAGAAAATCGTCGCCGCCGGAATCATACGCGCGGCGCTTGTCGCCCTCCTGCGTCTTGGCGGTCAGAAACAGGACCGGGGCTGTGGAATACGACCGGATGCGGCTGCACGCGTCATAGCCGCCCAGCTCCGGCATCATGATATCCATTAAAATAAGATCAAGCTCCGGGTGCTGCCGGACCTGCTCGACCGCCTCCGCGCCCGTCGCGGCCTCCAACACGGTATAACCGCCCGTCTCCAACAAGATCCGGCAGATACGCCGGATATCCGGCTCGTCGTCTACCACCAGAATGCGGATCGCCTCTTCCATGGCTGCTCCCTCCTTTTTGTGGCGCTATTATATCACACTTCCGCAAGCTTCCGGGCAGAATTAAGAATTTTTAAGACATTTTTTATCCCGTGCGCAAAACTGCGTGACGAAACCGGGAAAGCGTGCTATACTATAATAACTTGAGCATAGATGCACGCGCCCGTGCATCACCTCACAAATCACCCGCCATAGGAACCGCAAATGGAGCTTTTATACACCGACAATCGAATCATCGTCTGTCTCAAGCCTGCGGGCGTTTTGTCCACTGACGAGCCGGGCGGTATGCCGGAGCTGCTGCGCCGGGCGCTGGGAGAGGACGAAACCGGCTGCGTGCGCGTCGTGCACCGGCTCGACCGGCCCGTGGGCGGCGTGATGGTCTACGCGCGGTCGCGCATGGCTGACAGCATCCTGTCCCGGCAGGTGCAGGCGCATACATTTGAAAAGGACTATCTCGCCGTATTGGAGGGGATCCCGGACGCGCCGGAGGGCGTTCTGGCCGATCTTCTCACGCGCGACGCAGCGAAAAAGCAAACCTTCGTCACGCACACCCCCGGCCCGGACGCACGGCCTGCCCGGGGGTGTGCGTGACCCCCGGCCCGGACGCACGGCCTGCCCGGCTTTCGTACCGGGTGCTTGGCGTGAAGGACGGGCGCGCGCTTGTGCGTATCCGGCTGGAAACCGGCAGGACGCATCAGATCCGCGCGCAGTTTTCCTCCCGCGGCCTGCCGCTCTGCGGCGACCGGAAATACGGCGCACAGTCAGACGGCCCGCTCGGCCTCTGGTCGTATCAAATCGCGTTTTTCCACCCGCAGACGAATGAACGCCTCGTCTTCGCGCATGACCCGCCGCAGGCTGAACCGTGGCTCGCATTTTTTGACACTCTGAAAGAGAAATAGGAGGGCACCATCCCCATGGCAGCAACAAAAGCAAATTCGATCGTGATGACCGAGGGCAGACCCCTGCCGCAGATCATCCGCTTTTCCGTCCCGCTGGCGCTGACCGGCATTTTACAGCTGCTGTTCAACGCCGCCGACGTCATTGTCGTCGGCAAATTTGACAGCAGCACGGCCCTTGCCGCCGTCGGCGCGACAACGTCGCTTATCAACCTGCTCATCGGCGCGTTCATCGGCATTTCCGTCGGCGTCAACATCCTCGTTGCCCGTTATCTCGGCTGCCGGGATGACGAGCGCGTCTCCCGCTCCGTGCACACCTCGGTCGTGCTGGGGCTTGGGCTTGGCGTCGTGGTCTTCCTGCTGGGCTTTTTCCTGGCCAGTCCCCTGCTGCGCCTGATGGATACGCCGGAGGACGTTCTGCCCCTGTCCGACCGGTATTTGCAAATTTACTTCATCGGCGTGCCCGCCTCGCTTCTGTATAACTTCTGCGCGGCGGTGCTGCGGGCCTTCGGCGACACAAAAAAGCCGTTTTTCTTCCTGTCCGTTTCCGGCACGGTCAATGTGCTGCTGAATCTGTTCTTCGTGATCGTCTGCCGTCTCGGCGTGGCGGGCGTTGCGATCGCAACCGTCGTCTCGCAGTATCTCGCGCTGGCGCTCGTGCTCGTCTGCCTGATGCGGCTGGAGGGCTGCGCGCATCTGGAACTCAAAAAACTCCGCTTTTACCCGGACGAGGCCCTGCGTATGATCCAGATCGGCCTGCCTGCGGGTCTTCAGTCCGTAATTTTCAACATTTCCAATGTCATGATCCAGTCCTCGATCAACTCCTTTGGCGCGGACGTGGTCGCGGCGAACACGGCGGCAGGCAATCTCGACTCGTTCATTTATACGGCCTGCAACTCCGTTTATCACGCCTCCATGACCTTTACCAGCCAGAATCTCGGCGCGGGCAAGCCGGAGCGCATCAAGCCCGTCTACCGCGACTGCATCCTGACCGTGCTGCTCATCGGCGTGCCGATGTGCGCGCTGCTGTACTTCTTCGGCCAGCCGCTGCTCGGCATTTACATTGCAAAGGACGACCCGGCCTATGCCTCCGTCATTGCCAGCGGCATGGTGCGCGTGACGTATATGGGCATGACCTATTTCGTCTGCGGCATTATGGAGACGTGCTGCGGCATGGTGCGCGGACTCGGCCGGAGCTGGATGCCGATGGTCGTGACGATCTTCGGTGCGTGCGTGCTGCGCATCATCTGGATCTACACGATCTTCCAGACGCACCACACGCTTGACGTTTTGTATCTGTCCTACCCTGTCAGCTGGGTCGTGACGAGCGCGGTGCACGTGCTCTGCTTTGTTCTGATCTACCGCCGCATGATGGCGCGGTGGTACACGCATAAGGAGGAAGAAAATGCGAGTTATTGACATTGAAGACGTTGTCTATGCCATGCGGAACCAGACGCAGTTCGTTCTGCGCTGTGAGGAGGTCTTTCACGACAAGATCAGCTCTGCTGCCGCCGCGATCCTGAGCGCACAGCCGCGCAAGCCCTTCGTCTGCCTGACCGGCCCCTCCGGCTCCGGCAAGACGACGACGGCGATGCGCCTGCAGGCGTATCTCGAAAATCTGGGCGTCAAGGTCTGTCTTTTGAGCATGGACAATTTCTTTCTGCCGCTCTCCGAGCGGCCAAAGGACTTGACCGACTGGGAGTCGCCCCTGTGCGTCAACCGGGAGCTGCTGCTTGACACCATCGACCGGCTGTCGAACGGCGAGACGGTGCAGGTGCCGTGGTACGACTTTCCCAACAACCGCACCGGCGGCTACACCCCCATGCAGGGCAGCCGCGAGGCTGTGATCATCGCCGAGGGCATCCATATGCTCAATCCCCTGCTCTTCGATCCCATCCGCGACCGCGCCACCGGCATTTACGTTGCGCCCAGAACGCGTATCATCACGTCCGGCGACCGCATCATCCACCCCGAACAGGTGCGCGTGGCGCGCCGCATGATCCGCAATTATCAGGGCCGCGGCAATTCCCTGCGCGACACGATCCTCCGCGCCGAATCCGTCAACGCGGGCGAACAGAAGTATATCGCGCCCAACAAACCCAACGCCTCCATCCACATCGACTCGTTCCACGATTACGAGCTGTGCATTCTGGCAAAATACCTGCGCCAGATCCCACAGTTCGCGTCCGATCTGGACGACGCGTTTATTGCGGAGCACGGCCTGACCGTCCTGATGGACGTGGTGCGGAGCCTGCCGCCGCTCGATACGCCGTATGTCCCGCGCGACTCCATCGTGCGCGAGTTTGTCGGCGGAAGCATTTTCCAATACTGACACAAAGGAGAACACACACATGACAGTCGTTGAACGCTTTTTGAAGCTCGTTTCCTATCCCACGACCTCGGACGAAGCGTCCGAGACGTGCCCGTCCACCGCGCGGCAGCTTGCGCTTGCACAGGAGCTTGTCCGCCAGATGCAGGACATGGGCATTGCAGACGCACGCGTTGACAAGGACGGCTACGTCTACGGCACCGTGCCGGCGAACTGTGACAAAAAAATCCCCGTCTATGGCCTCATCGCCCACATGGACACCTCGCCCGACGCGCCCGGCGAGAACATCCGCGCACGCATCACAGAGCCTTACGACGGCGGCGATATTGTCCTGAACGAAGAGAAGCACATCATGCTTTCTCCGAAGGAATACCCGCAGCTGAAAAATTCCGTCGGCAAGCGCCTGATCGTCACGGACGGCACGACGCTGCTCGGCGCAGACGATAAGGCAGGCGTGGCGGAAATCCTGTCCGCCGCACAGCTGCTGCTTACATCCGAAAAGCCGCATGGAACCGTCAGGCTGGCCTTTACGCCCGACGAGGAGATCGGACGCGGGGCCGACCGGTTTGATGTGAAGGGCTTCGGCGCGGATTACGCCTATACCGTCGACGGCGGCGCACTCGGCGAGCTGGAATATGAGAACTTCAACGCGGCCAGCGCGAAGATCGAGATCTGCGGCAAGTCCATCCATCCCGGCTCTGCGAAGGGCCAGATGGTCAACGCCGCGCTCGTCGCCATGGAGCTGCACGGCCTGCTCCCGGCACTGGAAACGCCGTATTATACCGAAAATTACGAGGGCTTTTACCATCTTGTCGCCATGCGCGGCGAGACGGAGCAGGCAGAGCTACAGTACATCATCCGCGACCACGACCGCGCGAAATTTGAAGCGCGCAAGGCCGTCATGGAAAAAGCCTGCGCGGAAATTGACCGCCGCTACGGCGCGGGCACCGCTGTTCTCACGCTGCGCGACAGCTATTACAACATGAAGGAGAAGATCGCCCCGTGTATGTTCCTGATCGAGAACGCGAAAAAGGCGATGGAATCCGTCGGCGTCACGCCGAAGGTCGTCCCCATCCGCGGCGGCACGGACGGCGCACGCCTGTCCTTTGAGGGCCTCCCCTGCCCGAACCTGTGCACCGGCGGCGAAAACTTCCACGGCCGCTTTGAGTACATCCCCGCAGACGACATGGAAACCATCACGAACCTTCTGGCCCAACTCATGTGGCAGCTTGCCGAGTGATCTGCAAAGCCAACGGCTCCCGTATGCAGCTGCATACGGGAGCCGTTTGTTCTGTCGGCGCGACAATAGCGGAGGGATTCTGCCGCAGAATTCAGCGCGCGCTGAACTGTGCAGGATACAGAAGTCTCTGTGACAGCGCATAGAATAAGCCTTATGAATGCGCTTCAAAATAAGCGCGCAGGCCGTTCAGAAGGGCGGTCTGGTCGCCGGGGTCCGGGAGGCCGGAGACAGCGGCGACGCCGATGACGCTTCCGCCGCGGATGCGGATGGGGAACGCGCCGCTGCACGCGGCGTAGTCACTGCGCGGCAGCCGCCAGTCGCGTTCCTGATCCTCGCAATTGACCTCCAGCTCGTAATACGCGCGCTGGGAGCTTTTTTCAAGCAGGTTGACCAGATTCCGCTTGCGCCGCAGCCACTGCTCGTGATATGCGCCCGTGCCGTCCGGGTAATAGCGGAAGACGATCACGTGATTGATCTCGATCTCCACGGCAAGCGGCGCGCCCATCTTTTCGCACGCGTCCACCAGCGCATGGCCAAGCTCCCACGCGTCGCGGTGGGAAAAGCTCGTGAATTGATAGGCCTGCTCATCTGCGATGCAGGCCTGCAGCGCCTTCTGCGCCTCAGCCCTGTCCATAATAGGCGTTCGCGCCGTGCTTGCGCAGGTAATGCTTGTCGAGCAGCACCTGCGGCATGGGGCCTGCGGCGGGGTTCAGCAGTTTGGCGTGGAAGTTCATAAACGCGACCTCTTCAAGCACAACGGCGTGGTAGACCGCCTCGTCCGCGTCCTTGCCCCAGGTGAACGGGCCGTGGTTGTGGACGAGCACGGCGGGAACCTGTGCCGGGTCGATGCCGCGGCGCTTGAATTCCTCGATGATGACAAGGCCGGTGTTCTTTTCATACGCGTCCTTGATCTCCTCCGGCGTCATGCTGCGGGTGCAGGGGATCTGGCCGTAGAAATAATCGCCCTGCGTGGTGCCCATGGCGTCGATGCCGGCGCCGGCCTGCGCAAAGCTGGTCGCCCAGCGGCTGTGCGTGTGGACAATGCCGCCGATGGACGGGAAGGCCCGGTACAGCTCTACGTGCGTCGGCGTGTCGGACGAGGGCTTGAGACGGCCCTCGACGCGTTCGCCGGTCTCCAGACTCACGAGCACGATGTCGTCGGCGGTCATCTCATCGTACTCCACGCCCGACGGCTTGATGGCGATCAGGCCGCTTTCGCGGTCGATGGCGGAGACGTTGCCCCAGGTGAAGGTGACAAGATCGTGCTTCGGCAGGGCCAGATTGGCTTTCAATACCTGTTCTTTCAGTGCTTCCAGCATAGTGATGCTTCCTTTCTTTCGATGTTACAGGCTCATTTCCGAGCGCTTGATGATATGGTTCTGATAGACCTCGTTCAGCTCAACGAAGTAGCCGCTCCAGCCCCAGACGCGCACGATGAGGTTGCGGTAATTCTCCGGGTGCTTCTGCGCGTCAAGGAGCCTGTCGCGGTTGACGGCGTTGATCTGCATCTGGTGTCCGCCCATGTCCATGAAGCTCTTGACGAACATGGCGCATTTGCGGATGGCGTCCTCATTGCGGAACATGGTGTCGGACAGCTCGACGGTCAGCGGGCCACCGTTGGCAACGCGTGTCAGATGCGGCTTGGCGAAGGATTTGATGATGGAGATCGGACCTTCGCAGCGGGCGAAGAGGGACGGCGAGTAGTTGCAGGGCAGCGCCTCATGCGCGCTGCGGCCATCGGGCGAGGCAGGCGCGTCCTTCGAATGCCAGATATAATACATGGCCGAGGCCGTGCCCGCGCGGAAGCAGCCGCCGCGGTCGTTTTTCTTCCCTTCCAGCGCGTCGGCATACCAGTCGAGCAGCTGCACGGCGATGGAATCGACAAAATCATCGTCGTTGCCGAACTTCGGGCCTTCGTAGCGGAGCATATTCTGTTCGCGCTCATAGCCCTTGAAATCGTCGTGCAGCATGGCGAGCATGGTTTCCGGCGTGAAGGTCTTCTCGTCGTAGACGTATTTGCGGACAGCGGCCATGGAATCGGCGGCTGTGGCAAGCCCGTCGCCGTGGAAGCCGTAGTTATTATACTTGCCGGGCTTCGAGATATCGCGCATCTTTTCGAGGCAGTCTGGGCACATGAGGCTCACGAGGGGCGACGGCTCTTTATAGACGTTTTTCGTCTCCGCCATGAGCGCCCCGGCCTGCGCCTCGATATTCTGCTTCACAAGCGCCGCGAAGTCTTCATATGTTTTGCACTCCGGCAGATGCTCGCAGGCGTCCTGCACGGTCTTGAGGAAGTTCAGGCTGTCCCAGTTGACAAGATCCATATATCCCGTCACAAGGATCTCCCAGCAGGCGGCCAGCGTGTAGTTATACGCGTCCTGCTTCTCATAGCCCCAGCGCAGCAGCGCAGGAATGACAATTTCGTCGTTCGTATACTGTGGGAAGCCGAGGCCCTTCTGTGTGAGCGTCGTGGCAAGCTCATAGACGGACAGCGGCGTGTTTTTGTGTACGCGCAGGTTGACCTTGGGATCGATGAGGCACAGCTCGCGGCTGGCGATCAGGCACAATTCGGACAGGTCGTTATACGCGTCGGAGCCGTCCTCGTTCGAGCCGCCCAGTACGATGGTCTGCCCGTTGTCGCCCTGCTGGATGCCGATGTAAAGGTCGCTGTCGCGGTTGCAGGAGACAAAAAACTCTTCCAGCAGCTCAAGCGCCCCGTCCTTTGTCAGAAGCCCTGCGTCCAGATCGTGCCGGTAATAGGGGTACAGGAACTGGTCGATACGGCCGATGGTATTGTGATAGTTGCCGTTGCACCACATGGCGTAATGCAGCAGGCGCAGGAACTGCAGCGCTTCGAGAAGCGTCTCGGGCGCGTTGGCGGGGATCTTGGAAAGCGTGTCCGCAACCGTCTGGTTGCCTACGCGCAGCGCCTCCTCGCGGTAGCGCGCGGCGAAGTCCGTCACGATGGAAAGCACGTCCAGCATGGCCTGCAGAAATTCCTTCTGCTCCGCCGTTTCTGCCTTTTCCAGCTGCGTGCGAATCTTTTCGGCCTTTTTCGTAAAGCCGTCCGCCATCAGCATCCCGTAATCGGGGCACATATTGAATACGCGGCCGTTTTCATGGAACGCGTGCGTCTCGTGCAGCTGCCTGTCCTCTTCTTCTGTGTGGATCTCCGGAATGGTGCGCACGGTGCGCAGCAGCGTGATGCGCTCATCCGGGAAAACGACGGGCGTTTCCTGCGCCAGCACATAGCGCAGCCGTGCGACCGAGCGCTGCATATCGTCAAGCCCCTGCGCCGCAAGCTCTGCGGCCAGCGCGTGCGCGTCCCCTGCGGGCTTGCGGTAGGCATGGTGCGCCTTATCGCGGACGAAGAAATCCAGCTGCTTCTGAATATGTTTGGTCTTCATGAAGCTCCCTCCTGAAACGGTAAATCGATATACCGGGCTTACAGCTCGTAGTCGATCGCGCCGCGCGATTCGCGGATGGACTTGCAGAGCGTAGAGACGGCAACGTGGCGCGGGTCGTTCTTATAGCGGCTCAGGGCCTCCAGATCATCAAAATCAGCAATCAGGCAGGCGTCGTAGGTATTGCCGGGCTTGCAGCTGCGGTGGATCTCCATATGGCGGATCTCCGGGATCACGCCGTCCAGCGCCTGCAGGCCAGACAGGAATTTTTCACGGTTTTCCGCTTCTCCCTCGCGGAATTTCCACATGACGATATGACGGATCATGGCATATTCTCCTTTATGCGGTATTCAAAATTTTCAAAAATCAGCACCGTGCCCTCGGCAATGCCGTCCGGCAGCAGCGCCAGCGCGACCTCCGTTGTGCCGCCTGTCTCGTTTTCCAGCACGGCATAATCGCCCGCGATCTCGCGGACCGTCCGTTCCATACGCATAGCAGCGCCTCCTTTTTTCGTATTGTATCATACTTTTTTCTATTTTGGAACACAATACTCGCAGAAGGAGGAGATGTATATGAACGAAGATACCCTGCATCTGCTGTCGGAGTGCGCGGCGGGGACGGATATGGCCATCCGCTCACTGGAGGATGTGCTGAAAAACAGCGCGGAGGGCCCGCTGCAAAAGCGCCTGCTTGACAGCAAGCGCCAGCACGAGCAGCTTGCCGCACAGGCGGAAGACCGGCTGCGCCGCCAGGGCAAGGAGCCGAAGCGCGCAGACCCGGCTGCGCGCGCCATGTCGTATCTGAAAACGCAGGCGATGCTTTCCATGAAGCCCGGAGACGCGACGACAGCCGATCTCGTCTCGACCGGCTGCTCGATGGGCATCAAGTCGCTCGCCCGCTACTGCAACCAGTACCCCACAGCGGACGAGGACGCGCGGGGCCTCGCCCAGTCGCTCATCCGGCTGGAGGACCAGCTGGTCAAGGATATGCGGCCGTATCTGTAAAAACCAAATGCAGTTGGCAAGGGACGGGGTTCTCGCCGCCCGGCAGGATGCACCGTTTTTAACGGAAATTTTCGGCGAATTCGTAGCTTCCCAACGGGCGAGCAGGCAGGTGCTTGCGAATTTGCCGTAAATTCCTATAAAACCAATGCAGTCCGCCGGGCGGAGCAGCGTCCCGCTCCTGCTGAGATCACGGAGACCATCGCGCAGGCGAAAATTTTTATTTGTCAACACGCCGATTTTGGTGTATAATGAAGCCACCAAAATAAAGGGGGAGTTCCTATGACAAATAAGGTCATCACCATCAGCCGCCAGTTTGGCAGCGGCGGACGAAGCATCGGCAAGGCGGTGGCTGAGAAGCTCGGCATCCCCTATTATGACAAGGAGCTGGTCGACAAGGTCGCCAAAGAAAGCGGCTTCTCGCATGAGTTCATCGAGGAGATCGGCGAATACGCCTCTGTCACCAGCAGCTTCCTGTTTAATATTGCCGTCTCCTCGCACCCGATGGGTCTGGTCGATACCATGTCCGTGTCGGATAAGCTCTACGTCTGCCAGACGAACGTCATCCGCGATCTTGCCAGCAAGGGTCCGTGCGTTATCGTCGGCCGCTGCGCCGACTTCATCCTGAAGGATCAGCCGGACTGCCTGCACATTTTCATCCACTCCGACATGGCCCACCGCGCCGCCCGCGTGCGCGAACGCTACGGCGAGACGAGCAAGCCCATGGAAAAGCGCCTGCAGGAGAAGGACAGCAAGCGCAAGGTCTATTACAAGCATTACACCAACCGCAACTGGGGCGAGGCCGAGAATTACGACGTCTGCCTCGACAGCGGCACGCTCGGCGTTGACAAGTGCGTCGAGATCGTCTGCGATATCGCGCAGATGAAATGACTGGAGATAAAGCCATAGACACGCAAAAGGCTCCCCTTTATGCAAAGGGGAGCCTTTGACGTTCCCGCGCCAGTGCTGCACTGAAAAGAATGGAACAGCCCCAGCGGCGAAAACCGCTGGGGCTGCTGTGTATGGAATGGAAATAGATCAGAACACGCCCTGCTCGTACATGGCCTGAGCAACCTTCTTGAAGCCGGCAATATTGGCGCCTGCAACCAGATCGTAGCCGAGACCGTACTCTTCGGCAGCCTCTGCGGAGACCTTGTGGATGTTCTTCATCATCTTGTGCAGCTGCGCATCGACTTCCTCAGCCGTCCAGACCAGACGCTCGGAGTTCTGGCTCATTTCAAGACCGGAAACGCCGACGCCGCCCGCGTTGACAGCCTTGGACGGAGCGACGACCATGTGCTTCTGCGCGCGCAGATAGTTCAGAGCGTCGTTCGTGGTCGGCATATTGGCGACCTCGATGTAGTACTTGACGCCGGAGGCGGCGATCTTCTCAGCCTCGCCCATGCGAACGTCGTTCTGCATGGCGGACGGCATGTTGACATCGACATCCTTCGCGCCCCAGGCCTTCTGGCCGGCGACGAACTCGCAGCCGAACTTGTCGGCGTACGGCTTGCAGTGCATCGGGTCCTTTGCACGCATCTCAAGGATGAAGTTCAGCTTCTCGTCGGTGTTGACGCCGTCCGGGTCATGGACATAGCCGTCCGGGCCGGAGAAGTAGGTGACCTTCGCGCCGAGTTCAGCGGACTTCTTCATGATGCCCCATGCAACGTTGCCGTAGCCGGAGATCGCGAGGCGCTTGCCCTCGATGGTGTCGTTCTCGTGCTTCAGGACTTCCTGCAGATAGTAGACAGCGCCGTAGCCGGTCGCTTCCGGACGGATCAGGGAGCCGCCGTAGGTCATGCCCTTGCCGGTCAGAACGCCGTTCTCCCAGACGCCCTTCAGACGGCGGTACTGGCCGTACAGGTAGCCGATCTCACGGCCGCCGACGCCCATGTCGCCCGCGGGAACGTCGATGTCCGGCCCGATGTAGCGGTACAGAGCGGTCATGAAGCTCTGGCAGAAGCGCATGACTTCCGCGTCGGACTTGCCGGCAGGATCGAAGTCGGAGCCGCCCTTTGCGCCGCCCATGGGCAGGCCGGTCAGGGAGTTCTTGAAGGTCTGCTCGAAGCCGAGGAACTTGATGATGCCTTCGTAAACGTTCTTCTGGAAGCGCAGGCCGCCCTTGTACGGGCCGATGGCGCCGTTGAACTGGCAGCGCCAGCCGCGGTTTGTATGGTATTCGCCCTTGTCATCCATCCAGCAGACGCGGAACGTGAACATTCTTTCCGGCTCGACCATTCTCTTCAGAAGGTCGACCTTCTCGTATTCGGGATGTGCGTCCATGATCGGGGAAACGGAAGAGAGAACCTCTTCTACGGTCTGAACGAATTCAGGCTCGTTTCCGTGTGCCTGCTTGACATAGTCGATGACACTGGCAACATAAGCATTCATTTTGGTAAATCCTCCTCAAAAAATTGTACCAATCTATTGCGATCCTTTTACAGATTGCTCAAAATTATCATATCGCATCCGCGCCAGAAATACAAGCGCGGATGCCTGTGCGAAATAGCTGAAATTATTTGCCGAAATTCGTGATAATGTCCACAATCTCCGCGCCGATGCGCTTCTGCGCCTCGACGGTGGCAGCGCCGATATGCGGCGTGCAGGAGACCATCGGATGGGAGTACAGCGCGGAGTTGGAGGCAGGCTCGTCAGCGTAGACGTCCAGACCAGCAGCGCGGACCTTGCCGGATTCGAGCGCGGCCAGCAGAGCGGCCTCGTCGACGTTGGTGCCGCGGGAGGTATTGATGATGCACACGCCGTCCTTCATCTTTGCGATGCGCTCTGCGTTAATCAGTGCGCCGCCGTCAACTGCCGGGGCATGGACGGAGATGAAATCGGACTTGGCAAGCAGTTCGTCCATCTCGACATAGGGGATGCCCAGCTGTTCTTCGATGCCGGGGATGTGGAAGATATCAAAGGCGATGACGGTCATGCCGATGGCCTTGGCCATGACGCCCAGATGCTGGCCGATGCGGCCGAAGCCGACGATGCCGAGGGTCTTGCCCTGCAGCTCGATGCCCTTGCCGTAGGCCTTCTTTTCCCACTTGCCCTCGCGCATGGTGTGGCCCGCGATGGAAAGATAGCGTGCGCAGGAGAACATATGACCCATGGCCAGTTCTGCGACGGACTGAGAGGAAGCCTTCGGGGTGTTCTTGACAGTGATGCCGTTGGCCTCGGCATACTTCACGTCGATGTTGTCAACGCCGACACCGCCGCGGATGATCAGCTTCAGCTTGCCGCCCTTGGCCTCGTCGATGTGGTTCGCGCGGACCTTGGTCTTGGAGCGGACGACGACTGCGTCAAACTCACGCAGGGCCGCGCCCAGTTCTTCCGGAGCATAGAACTGCTCGACGACCTCGTGGCCTGCCTCACGCAGCTGCGCCATTGCGGTCTTGTCCATTCCATCAGTTACGAGAATACGCATGATAAAATCTCCTTATATTTGTTCTGTGAAATAAGGCGCGACAGGATATGCCGCGCCTTGTAGGTTTTCTTATTTGCCGTAGTTGGCTTCGAAGTTCTTGAGGAACTCGACGAGCGCTTCCACGCCCTCCTTGGGCATGGCGTTGTAGATGGAAGCGCGCAGGCCGCCGACGGACTTGTGGCCCTTGAGGTTGTCGTAACCGGCTGCCTTGGTGGCGGCGACGACTTCCTTGTCGAGGTCAGCAGACCCGGTCACGAACGGGATGTTCATGAGGGAGCGGAACTCCGGCTCGACGGTGCCCTTGAACATCTTGGAGGAATCCAGGAAGTCATAGAAGACCTTTGCCTTGTCGAGATTGCGCTTGTGCATCTCTTCGAGGCCGCCGATGCTCTTCAGATACTTGAAGACCTTGCCGCAGCAGTAGATGGCCCAGCAGTTCGGGGTGTTGTACATGGAGCCTGCGCCTGCGTGCGTGCTGTACTGCAGGTAGATGGGCAGATCCTTCAGATCGTCGCGGATCAGATCCTCACGGACGATGACGACGACCATGCCGGCGGGGCCGACATTCTTCTGCACGCCCGCGTAGATCATGCCGTAGTCGGACACGTTGCAGGGCTTGGAGAGGAACATGGAGGACTGGTCGGAAACAAGCACATGGCCCTTGGTGTTGGGCAGCTTGTTCCAGGTCACGCCATGGATCGTCTCATTTTCGCAGATGTAGACGTAATCGGTGTCTTCGGGGATATCCAGATCCGAGCAGTCGGGAACGTAGGTATAGTTCTTGTCCTTGCTGGAAGCGGCGACGATGACCTCGCCGACCTTCTTGGCTTCCGCGATGGCCTTCTTGGACCATGCGCCGGTCTCGATGTAGACGGCCTTGCCGTTCTTCATGAGGTTCATCGGGATCATAGAGAACTGCAGCGTTGCGCCGCCCTGAATGAACAGAACCTTATAGTTGTCGGGAATGCCCATGAGGTCGCGCAGATCCTGCTCGGCCTCGTCGATGATCTGCTGGAAAACAGGGGAACGGTGGCTCATTTCCATGACGCACATGCCGCTGCCGCGGTAGTTCATCATCTCGTCGCGGATCTCCTCCAGCACGGGCTCCGGCATCATTGCGGGGCCTGCGGAGAAATTGAATGTACGACCATATTTCATGACTCTTTGCCTCCTGAACGTTGTGTTGTTGTTAAATGGAGTTGTTTCCTGATTCCAAGTATATACCTTCCGCACCAAAGAATCAACCCATTTCTCAAAAAATTTTATCGAAACTCACAAATTTTTAGCAAGCTGTATAAAAAGCCGGACGTTTCCCCCAAAAAACGGGAAAACGCCCGGAAAACGACAAGATTCAGAACCCCTTATATTTCTTTCTCGTAGCCAGACCGCCGCGGATATGGCGCTCGGCCCTGTTCTGGTCGAGAATCTCCCGCACAGAAAGATACAGCGCGCGGTTCGCCAACGGCAGCCGCTCGGAAAGATCCTTATGCACGGTCGATTTGGAAAGTCCGAAGTGCTTTGCCGCCTGCCGGATGGTGGCGCGGTTCTCGATGATGTACACAGCCAGTTCTCTGGCTCTGGTGAGTAAGTCCTCTGTCATACGGGCACCTCCAGGCTGTGTATGCTATTGGAGTATATGCCCGCTGACACGGGAGTATGAGCCCGGCAGATATAGGTGCTTTTCCGCCGCGCCCGGTCAAATGCCGCCTGCGCGATGATGCGGAAATCCTTGCGCTCCGCGCCCATCCAGTCCTCTTCATCCGGCTCTTGCGGGTCAGAAAATCTGTGGTTTCTTCTTTTTCGGTTGAGCGTGCTTGTTTTTGCTTTTGGGGCACTTGCAATTCCCCGGCAGTCATGGTAAAATAAAGAATAATTTTGGCTATATTTCGAACATTTTGATGAGAAAAGTGCGCGCTGTTCGTGCGTTCGGCATTGGGATGCAGTGGAGAAAAGGATAGGAGAGGGCATGGATAAACGTCTTTTGCTGGCAAGTCCGCATATGTCGGACGAGGGCTATGAACTGGAATATATCCACGATGCGTTCCGGAAGAACTGGATCGCGCCGCTGGGCGAGAATGTGAATGAATTTGAAAAGGCCATGGGCGCGTACATGGGTAAGGGCTATCCCGTCGCGCTGTCCGCCGGGACGGCGGCGCTGCATCTGGCGATGATCCTTGCGGGCGTGCGGCCCGGCGATACGGTGTTCTGCCAGAGCCTGACCTTTTCCGCGTCGGCCAATCCCGTGGCCTACTGCGGTGCAAAGCCGGTATTTATCGACTCCGAGCGTGAGACGTGGAACATGGACCCCGCTGCGCTGCGCCGCGCGTTCGAGCAATACGGCACGCCGAAGGCGGTCGTCGCGGTACACCTGTACGGCAACCCCGCCAAGCTGGACGAGATCATTGCCATCTGCCGTGAGCACGGCGTTCCCCTGATCGAGGACGCCGCCGAGGCGCTGGGTTCTACATACAACGGCCAAAAGTGCGGCACGTTCGGCGAATTCGGCGGCCTGTCGTTCAACGGCAACAAGATCATTACCACTTCTGGCGGCGGTATGCTGCTGTGCCGGACAGAGACGGATGCCAGGCACGCGCTGAAGCTGGCGACGCAGGCACGCGAGAACGCGCCGTGGTACCAGCATGAGGAAATTGGATACAACTACCGCATGAGCAACATTTCCGCAGGAATTGGCCGCGGCCAGATGAAGGTTCTGCCCCTGCGTGTGCGGCAGAAGCAGGCAATTTTCAATCGCTATTGTGAAAATTTGAAGAGTCTGCCGCTTATTATGCAGCCGAAGCTGGACTGCGCCGAGCCAAACCGCTGGCTGTCGGTCGCGCTGCTGGACAAGGACTGCGGCGTAACGCCCGCAGAGCTGCTGACGCGGCTGAATGAAGAAAACATCGAGGGCCGCCACCTCTGGAAGCCGATGAATTTGCAGCCGGTCTTTGCTGACTGTCCCTTCGTCAGCGTCGAGGATGAATCGGTGTGCGATGACCTGTTTTCGCGCGGCGTGTGCCTGCCGAGCGACACAAAGATGACCATGGACGACGTGGACCGCGTCTGCGCAGCTATCCGGGGGAACTTCTGATGCGGCACAGAGCGGGATTTTATGAGAAATACGGTAAGCGCTTTCTTGATTTTTTTCTTTCTGGAATGGCGCTGATCATCCTGTCCCCTGTGCTTCTCGTGACGGCAATTTTGGTGCGCGTGAAGCTGGGCAGCCCCGTGATCTTCTGTCAGGAGCGTCCGGGAAAGGACGAGCAGATCTTCAAGCTCCACAAATTCCGCAGCATGAGCGACGCGCGGGATAAAAACGGCGAGCTGCTGCCGGATCAGGAGCGGCTGGGCAAATTTGGTCGTTGGCTTCGAGCCACAAGCATAGATGAACTGCCGGAGCTGTTTGACATCTTCCGCGGCAAGATGAGCATTGTCGGGCCAAGGCCGCTGTTGGTGAAATATCTACCGCTCTATACAGAAGAACAGCATCATCGCCACGATGTACGCCCCGGTCTGACTGGATTGGCTCAGGTAAAGGGAAGAAATAACCTGACATGGGAACAGAAGTTTGCGTATGACATTCAATACATTTCTAACGGAATTACGCTGAAACAGGATGTAAGCATTCTGCTCCAAACCTTTTCGTGTGTTATCAGGCGAAGAGGCATCAGCGCGGAGGGCAGCGCGACGATGGAAGCATTTACGGGGGCTTCGGCGCATGAATGAACGTGTCATTGTAATTGGAGCCAGCGGCCATGGAAAGGTCGCGGCGGATATTGTCCGCAGCAGCGGCGATACGCTGCTCGGCTTTCTGGATGACAACGCGCTGCTTCCGCCCGAAATTGCAGGTATCCCCGTGCTCGGCAAGGTCGCGAATTACGCAAATTATCCGGACGCGTCCTTTGTCATCGGGATCGGCAGCTCTGCCGTCCGGGAGAAAATCGCGCGGCAGCTCGACGGCGTGCGCTGGTACACGGCAATTCATCCGTCTGCGGTCATTTCCGCGCTCGATACCGAGATCGGCGCGGGCAGCGTCGTGATGGCAAACGCAGTGGTGAACCCGTCTGCCCATATCGGGACGCACTGCATCATCAACACTGCGGCAGTCGTGGAGCATGATAATCGGATCGGCGATTTTTCGCATATTTCCGTCGGCGCAAGGCTCGGCGGTGCGGTGTCGATCGGGGCACATACATGGATCGGCATCGGCGCAGCTGTCGGCAACAACGTAAGTATTTGTGACCACTGCATCATCGGCGCGGGCGCGACGGTGATCCATGATATCAAGGAGAGCGGAACCTATGTCGGAGTCCCTGCGAGAAAAATCAAATAAGCGAGTCTTGGTGCTTGCCAACAACGACGTTGGGCTGTACCGCTTTCGAAAAGACTTACTGTTGACACTCCTGAACGCGGGGCACGAGGTGTATATTTCGCTCCCAAACGGCAATTTTATCCCGGAGCTGGTGCGGTACGGCTGCCGCTTTCTCGATACGCCCATCGACCGCCGCGGCATGAACCCCGTCCGTGACGCTAAGCTGTTCCGGCAGTACAGCGCCATGCTGAAAAAGGTCAGGCCGGATCTCGTCCTGACTTATACCATTAAGCCCAATATCTACGGCGGCCTTGCCTGCCGGATGGCGCGGATACCCTATGCCGTGAACATCACGGGCCTTGGCAGCGCCATTGAAAACGGCGGCTGGCTCCGGCGGTTCGTGCTGGCGCTTTACAGACCGGCGCTGAAAGGTGCGCGGGTCGTGTTTTTTGAGAACGCCGGGAACCGGGATACCCTCGTTTCTGCCGGGGTCGTACCGGAGGGGCGCGACGTGGTGCTGAACGGCGCGGGCGTCAATCTGGAGGACTATCCGTACCAGCCCTACCCGCAGGCGGGGCCGGTTCGCTTCCTGTTTGTGGGCCGCGTCATGCATGAAAAGGGCGTGGACGAGCTGTTTGCCGCCGCAAAGCGGATGAAGCAGGAATTCGGAGACGGCGTAGAATTCCACATCGTCGGTTCATTTGAAGAAGCCTATAAGCCCGTCATGGACGAGCTGGAGCAGTCCGGCGTGGTCAGATACCACGGCTACCAGCCGGACATGAAGCCGTTTTACGCCATGGCAAGCTGCGTCGTCCTGCCGTCGTACCACGAGGGCATGTCCAATGTCCTGCTGGAGGCCGCAGCCTCCGGCCGCCCGCTCATCACCAGCGACATCCCCGGCTGCCGCGAGGCAGTGGAGGACGGCGCGAGCGGGTACCTCTGCCCCGCGAAGGACGCGGATGCGCTCTATGCCGCAATGCGCCGTTTCGCGTCGCTGCCGCAGGTCGAACAAGCCGAGCTGGGCCGCCGTGGCCGGGAGCGGATGAAAACCTTGTTTAACAAGAAAAAGATTGTAAAGCAGACAATAGAAAATTTAAAGGGAACTGCATATGAAAATGAAAGATAGCCAAAAAGATTCTGGCATTCTTTTTAGTATCATTGTTCCGGTATATGGAACGGAACAGTTTTTGCGCAAATGCATTGATAGCATCTTGTCGCAAACGTACATAAATTTTGAGCTTATTTTAATAGATGACGGTTCGCCAGATAATTGCCCACAAATTTGTGACGAATATGCACAGCGCAACAGCCGCATTCATGTTATACACAAAGAAAATAGTGGAGCAGCGAGTGCGCGAAATGTTGGTATTCATGCAGCGCATGGCGATTACATTATGTTCGCTGATAGTGATGATTACTGGAACGACAGAACTGCATTGCAATCTATTTCAGAAGCTATCGTTACACATCAATGTGATGTTCTTTGTACCAATTTATGCAAAACATATATTGGGGCGCAGTACATAAAAAAGTATTTTGCTCCTTCTGCTCCTTTGATTGGCGTAGCGGAGATTCTCTCTTGCGAACGCTACATATCAAGTCCCTGTTCAAAGATTATCAAATCAAAACTTTTCTTTAACAGGCAACTAGATTTTGTTGAAAACACAGGATCTGAAGATATTGAGTGGAGTTTGAGAGTGGCTTTGCTATCTAAGCGCATGGTGTATATAGATATTTCTTTTTACTGCTATTTGCAGCATGATACATCTTCGTCACATAGCATGACATTTGAAAAACTGCAAGATTTAAAGAACAATGTTCTTTCTTGCATTCAATTGTTATCTAAACAAAATAAAACTGAACGAAAGTTGTTAATGCCATATGTCAGCTTTCAATACGCAATATTGCTGCTTAATATTGCATCCGTAACTGACAGAAGCCAGCGAGCGTTGTTCTTATCTGGTCTTCAGAAGAACTGCTATTTTTTGCAATTTTCTAATTCATCAAAGGTTCGAATGATGAATGGTGCAAACAAACTTTTGGGATTTCAGGGAATGATGAAGCTTCTTTCTGCCTATGCGATAATTATGAAACGAGGAATCATATGCCGAAGCTGACAATTTTTACGCCTGCCTACAACCGAGAACATACACTGTCGCGGACTTATGAAAGTCTCTGCCGTCAAAATTGCAAGGATTTTCTTTGGTTGATTGTGGATGATGGCTCTATAGACGGGACCACGGAACTTGTTCACCAATGGGAAAAACAGGACAATGGTTTTGAAATAGAATATATATACAAAGAAAATGGCGGCCTTCATACTGCATATAATACCGCAATTGCGGAGTTACGTACAGAACTTGCCATGTGTATAGATTCTGACGATTGGCTTACGGATAGGGCCATTGAAAAAATACTGCTTAAGTGGGCTGATGAGGGAAATGAGAATATAGCGGGAATTGAAGCACTGGATTGCTATGCCAGTGGCGAGATAATTGGAGATTTATTGCCGAACCAGAAAACTATCAATTTGATAGATTTGTATGTAGGTAAATATCGTATAAAGAATGGCGATCGTAAGCTTATCGTTCGAAGCGACCTTTATAAATCGGTAGCACCAATGCCAACGCTGAGCGGAGAAAAGAATTTCAATCCGCACTATATGCATCTACAGATTAGTTTGAAATATAACTTTCTTGTTATGAATGAGCCGGTTTGCGTTGTTGAGTATCAACCTGACGGTATGTCGAGGAATATCTTCAAACAGTATTTGGATAGTCCAAACAGCTTTGCAGAACTGCGCAGGTTGTGTATGCAATTTCAGGATGTACCGCTGTTATTCAAAATAAAAAATGCAATTCATTTTGATTCCAGTTGTATTCTAGCTGGACGTATTCAGGGCATTTTGCTAGAGTCCTCAGCCCCTATGCTTACGTGTTTTATGCTGCTGCCTGGAGTTTTCTTAAGTGTTTTAACGCGTATTCTAAGTAAAAGTACGCTTTGGAGAAAACACAATGAATAAGTTATGGGGACTTTTTTTCGTTTCGCTGATATTTGCTTTTGTAATTCAATATCGCGACAGACGAATGCGTATGCTGAGTTCTAATGGAAACGAACGTGACAAACTGTTTACGCTGTTGTTGATTTTATATCTTGGTGTATTCTGCGGCTTAAGGACACGTTATAACGATACTACTACTTACGTCCATATTTTTGAACAAACGCCGACTTTGAGCAGCTTCTTAAAGCAGAATACGATCTCTTTTGCGCAGGGTATTGGCTTTTCTATTTTCAATTCTGTTATGAAGTCGCTGGGGTTCTCATCACAAGATTTTTTAATGATTTATGCAGTAGTGACCGCATTTTGCTATGTCCAATATGCAAGAAGATATTCCTGTAATTTCCTGTTTTCTGTTTTTCTGATGTTTACAACTGGCTTTTACACATTTTCTTTCGCAGCGATCAAGCAATGCATGGCAACGGCAATTTGCCTGCTTGGCATGGATTTTCTGATGCAGAAAAAAAGTGTGCCCTATGTTTTGACTGTCGTCGCCGCATCACTGTTCCATCCGTATGCGCTTGTGTATCTTTTGCTGTTGTTTATGGATTTCAGGCCATTGACATGGAAGACATATCTGTATATTGGCATCTTCATTGTCATCGGTTTTAGCCTGAATCGTATGATTGGCACAATTGTCGATGTAACTACCATAATGGGTGCAAATTACGACATGACTTCGTTCGTCGGAGAAGGTGTTAACGTTTTCCGTGTACTGGTGAACTTTGTACCGCTTATCCTTGCGTTTATATGTGGTCGAAGAATGTTTGCTTATTCGACGAGAACAGAAAACATTCTATTTAACATGGCCATGTTAAATGCACTAATCATGTTTGTCGGATTGTTTGGCACAGCAAATTACTTCGGCCGTTTGGCAAACTATTTTCTTCCAGCTCAAGTTGTTGTGCTTCCGTGGATGCTGAAGAAAATTGCAAAGCAGGACCGGCAGATCCTGACCGTGTTATGTGTTGTGGGATATGTCGGTTACTTTATGTACGGCAATCTGGTTCAAAGCGTCTTTGATAACTGCTTTTCTAAAATTACTCTTTGGCAATACATCAGTTCACATTTTGGAGCATAACCATCGATGAGTAATAAATCGATTATAATTATCGTACAAGCCATGGAGCTTGGCGGGGTCGAGCGGAGTCTGCTGGGGCTGCTGGATTCGATCGATTATGCGCGGTATGACGTTGACCTGTTTCTGATGCGGCACAGCGGGGAGCTGATGCCGTATCTGAATCCCCATGCAAGGCTGCTGCCGGAGATCCCTCAGTATGCATCGTTAGCGGTTCCGATGGCGTCGCTGGTCAAAACGGGCCAGCTCGGCGTGCTCTGCGGGCGGTTGCAGGGAAAGCTTGCGGCGCGGCGCTTTGACCGGCAGCACCCAAGTGAAAAGCCGTCTGTCACGGCATTAACCTACAGTCACAAGTATACACTGCGCGCCATGCCGCAGATTTCGGGCAAGACCTATGACCTCGCCATCAGCTTTCTAACGCCGCACTATTTTGTCCGGAATCGAGTAAAGGCAAAGAAATTTGCCGCTTGGATACATACAGATTATACGGCGTTGGCCTATGACCGCAAAGCGGAGCTTGCCATGTGGAGCGGCTATGACACGATCTGCGGCGTGTCGGAGCAGACCTCCAAAGGCTTCCAGACGGCCTTTCCGGAGCTTGCGGGAAGGGTGCGGACGATTGAAAATATCCTGCCGCAGGCGCTGATCCGCAATCAGGCGGATGAGCCGCAGGCTGATATGCCGTCAGACGGCAGCACTGTGCTCATCTCCGTCGGCCGCTTCTGCGAGGCGAAGAACTTCGACAACGTGCCGGATATCTGCCGCCGTTTAGTGGCAGATGGACTTGATGTAAAGTGGTACCTCATCGGCTACGGCGGCGACGAGGCTCTGATCCGCCGGAAAATTGCCGAGGCGGGGATGCAGGAGCGCGTGATCATCCTCGGAAAGCGGGACAACCCCTACCCCTATATGCGCGCCTGCGACCTGTATGTGCAGCCGTCGCGCTACGAGGGCAAGGCCGTTACCGTGCGCGAGGCGCAGCTGCTGGCAAAGCCCGTCGTCATCACGAATTACGCCACCTCCGGCAGCCAGCTGGAGGACGGCGCGGACGGCCTGATCGTCCCCATGGACAACGCAGGCTGCGCCGCCGGCATCGCCGCCCTCCTGCGTGACCCCGCGCGTATGCGGCAGCTTTCGGAGACCTGCAAAACACGAGATTATACGAACAGCGCGGAGATCGAGAAAATTTATGCGCTGATGGAGGATTGACCCATGATTCCAAAGATCATCCACTATTGCTGGTTCGGCCGCGGCGAGAAGCCGGAGCTGGCGCGGCGGTGCATCGCCAGCTGGCGCAAGTTCTGCCCGGAGTTTGAGATCCGCGAGTGGAACGAGGACAACTGCGACTATCTCGCCCTGCCCTTCATGGCGGAGGCCTACGCCGCGAAAAAATACGCCTTCGTGTCCGACGTCATGCGCCTGCTCGTGCTGGAGCAGTACGGCGGTGTGTATTTCGATACCGACGTGGAGGTCGTGCGGGATATTTCGCCGCTGCTGAACGACGAGGGATTTATTGGATTTGAGAACGACCAGTTCGTCAACAGCGGACAGGTCATGGCAGCTGTGCCGCACCAGCGCGTTGTGCAGGCGATGATCGAGGCATATAAGCAGTTACATTTCACCAACGCAGACGGGAGCCTGAACGCCGTGGGCTGCCCGCGGCTGAACACCGACGTGCTGGAACGCTTCGGCCTTGTCCGAAACGGGCAGGAGCAGCTTGCCGGGGGCATCCACGTCTACCCCGCCGACCGCTTCAACCCCCTCGACAGCGCGACCGGCAGGCTGAAAAAAACAGAAAACACCTGGTCCATCCACTGGTACTCCATGAGCTGGCTGCCGAAGCACGTCCGGCTGAAGGCAAAGCTGGGGCGGATGGTGAGACGGATTTTGAAACCGGGCAAGGCATGAAACTCTGTACGATCACCTGTCATGACGTCTACAACGTCGGCGCGTCTTTGCAGGCGTATGCGCTGCAGACCTATCTCAAATCGCTCGGGCATGACGTGAAGATCATCGACTATAAGCCGGACTATCTCTCGAACCATTACCGGCTCGATCTTGTCGGCACGCCCAAATACGATAAGCCAATTCTGAAACAGGCCTATCTGCTGGCGAAGCTGCCGGGGCGGCTGCGTATGCTGCCGCGCAAGCGGGCGTTTGACCGGTTTACGGCCCAATATCTTGATCTGACGCGGCGCTATGCGTCCAATGAAGACCTGAAGCGAGACCCGCCGGAGGCAGACGTTTATTTTGCCTGGCGCGACCAGATCTGGAACCCGCTGTTCCCGAATGGAAAAGACCCCGCCTTTTATCTGGACTTCGTGCGCCGCGGCGTCCGCGCGTCCTACGCGGCCAGCTTTGCCGCGGACGCGTTCCCGACGGAGCTGCGGGAGGCCACGGCGCGGTATCTTGCGCGCTTCGACCATATCTCCGTGCGGGAGCA
>OGFN01000159.1_pt1 | contig 39369 bp, 30 predicted proteins | sample 1570921 | NCBI WGS metagenome assembly OGFN01 (sample SAMEA2581940, study PRJEB24529) | metagenome | biome: Human gut stool | place: China | collected 2011
AGCGCGGACAGAGCTTGGCAGCTCTCACAGCTCGTGGAAGGGGTCTTGACTGCTTGCAACCCCAGCTACGGCAGCCTGTCTTACGTGCAGGCCGGACATTGTGTGTCTAAACAGATTGGGCAGCATGATGCAGCCTGCCAAGGCTGCCCACGGTGCGTTTCTCGCTCGCTCGTCCTGCTTCGACGAGGTCGTCGCGCACAGCGCGTGCTTTTCCGCTCTGCGGTGTTGCCCGCATTGCTGATATAAAGTTGCCAAAGTGCATCGAGAAGATTTGTCCCTCTACTATCCCTCCCGAAAAAACGACGGGGTGAATAACAAAAACGGAGAAAAAGCTGCACAAATTTTCTGGACATTTTTGTAATTACGTGGAGACTTCATTTCATTATGGTTCTTCAATACAATTCAAAAGGTATAAAAAGCGCCATACCGTATGCGAAAAGGCAAACGGTATGGCGTGAAAAAGCTTCTATATATTTTGACTAATTTGTGAGAAAAGAATTATGGCTCTGGCTTTCAGCCATTCTCCCACTCGTCCCAGGCTTCGTCCTCGTCATCATACCAGTCCCGATTATCCTCATAGAGATCCTCAGGATTGTCGTAATCATCCCAGATGCTGCCAGAGCTGCCGCCGGAGTGGAACGTTGTGGAGATATCCGGCTTTACGACCGGCACAAGCAGCGTATTGCCGCTCCAATAGCCATCGATTTTCTGCGTTTCGATCACCTTGCCGTCCTGACAGACGGCGGTAAAAATCGGTGTTCGGTTGTTGGTGTACCAGTAATAGGTCATTTGCTTGAACGTTTCGTCCTTTTTATATGCCCAGCCGGATTTCGCCATGCCATGCGTGCCAAGCGTGCGCGTGGCATCAATGCTGCTCTCTGGCATCCCGATATATGGGATGCACGCATCTTTTTCCGCCTGAAGCACGGCTTCGCGTTCTTCCTGCTGGCGCAGCTGTTTTGCTTCTTCCTCCAGACGTGCCTGCTCTGCTCGACGTTCTTCCTGCTCGCGCTTTTCCTGCTCTGCGGCCTGCTGCGCGGCGACCTGTTGGCGGTTTGTCTCGGCAACTCTCTCTAACGGCGGTACCGCAAAAATCACGAATGCGGCAAGTGCTGCGGCGGCCAACCAGCCCCAAGGAATTCGGCGTTTTGGCTTCTTCGATTCTTCCCGCACCGGCAGCGGCGGAAGCGTAAACGTCGGTGCTTCCGGAACCGGTTCGACTTCAAACAAAGCTGGCTTCTCCGGCACAGACTGCGCCACAGGCGGTTCTACTGGTACGGGCGGCATCGGGGTCGCAGCTTTTTCGTTCTTTGCTGGCTCGACGGGCGGGATTTTCTTCTCAGTAAATGCCGTTTGCTCCGATTTCCGAAGCACAAATTTCGCTTTCTCCGGCGGATACGGCGCATCCTGCGCGCTGCAAACAAAAACGTCCGTCACGCGACCAGTTTTCTCCGCATTCCGGTTTCCAACCGGAACGACCACAAAATCACCGACTGCAAGCGGCAAGCCGCCTGTCAGATAGGCATAAGGGTTTCCGCCGTCCTTGAACTGCACATTGCAGAACTGATAATATCCGCCGCCATTACCCGCAGGCACAGTCTTTTCATAAAAATCTGTCCAAGGCTCGGATTCTTCCTCCGGTTCCTCATCCTCGTCGTATTCTTCGGCTTCTTCTGCTTCTTCGGATTCCTCCTGTATGCGAATTGCTGCCCAATATGGCTCAATCTCCTTGGCAAAATCAATTATCGGCGTACTATCGCTGCTGAAATAATTGTAGAGTCGGCTCGTATCGTCCAGAAGTTCCTGCAAATCATCATCTTTCCCGACGCGACGTTCCGGCGGCAGATTGTCGAGTAGATTTCTCCAGAACGAACCGAGACGCTTCTCGGAAATCTCACCGATTTCCGCAAACAGAACCTGCTTCGTGCACAATGCCTGATAGACGCTCTCGTCCAGCGTCGGCTGAAACTCGTTCCAGAACGCGCGCAGAAGATAACGCATACTCTCGTCAATCGTCTGCGTCTGGAGTGCGGCGGAGATCACATACAGAGCAAGGTGCATCGTGCGGATGGCCTGATCCTCACGCTCGCCCTCCAGATGCGCAAGGTCGCGATATATCCAGTTGATGAGGTCAGAGACATGATCCGCAAAGTCCGCTGCAATTTGTGCACGCTTCTGCTCGGCAGCAGCGTTGGCACGTTTGCGCTTTTCCTTCGCTTCGATTTCATCACCGAATGTACGCCAGTACCCTGATAATAGTCAAGCTGTATGAAGAAGTCAAATTGACATTCGCGCATCTTTTCAGTATAATGTCGACGGGTGGGTACCTACCGGCAGTTATCGAAATATGCAAAGAAGTACAAGCGCCAACAGAGGAGCAAAGTGCCTTCGTCACAAAAAAGAACGATTTTTCCCATGGCGGCTTGCCAGCGGGCATTGTGAGAGCGTGCCGGAACGGTGAAAAGACGTGGATCCTGTTCGGATGACTTTTACCTGTTTTCCCCTCAAGAACACTGAAACAGACGGAAAAGACAGCGTTTTCACAAATTATTTGGGTGAAGTATCAAAAAAACAATGTGATGAAATTATAAAATCTCCATACTTGATTTTTGAGCTTTTATCTGGTATAAGCTTATTAGGCGTTGACGCGGGCTCAATATAGTGACCGCAGACTATAAACACAAACAAGTGTTATGCGGTGTTTTTGCACCGCATAACATTTGTCTGCTTGAGCGCGCGCCAGCATTCTAGGCAAGTCACAGGAAGTCGGACTTGCCCCTTTTTGCGCCCGAAAACGGGCAAAATTTTTGCTGATGAGAGGAGATAATTATGAAGAATCAGCACAGCAGGATTCTCGCATGGCTGCTGGTTTTCAGCATGGTTCTGGCAATGATGCCGGCGATGCTGATCACGGCCTCTGCTGATGAGCCTGTGTCCGCGGCGACGTGGGCAAAAACAGATTTGAAGGACATCAAGTCGACGGATACCGTCGCCATCACGATGACGCGCGGTGAGGTCACCTATGCGCTTCCCACGACGATTGACGCGGAGAAGAAGGTGGCACTTGCACTCGTGTGCACCGTCAAGGGCAACACGCTCACCATGAGCGGCACAGACGCGCAGTACGGCTGGCACATCTCCGCCGCAGAGGGCAGCGACGGGTATTACATCACCACCGGTGAGAACTACCTGTCTCTGGCCAATACGGCAAGGGGTGTTGTAATCGGCAAGGACGTGAAGGCAGTCTGGACAGTTAATGAGTACGGCTACCTGAATGCTGATATTGTCCTGCCGGACAAGACGGTCAACCGTATGCTCGGTGTTTACGTTCCGACGAAGGAAGACCAGACTCCTGATTGGCGCTGCTATTCCGCGTCGAGCGGCGTACCCAGCAATATCAAGGACGAGACGCTGAGCTTCTGGGTGCTTGGTGGAACCGGCTCTGTGCCGACACCCAATCCCGACCCCAAGCCGGAGCCCGACCCCAAACCCGAACCCGACCCGAAGCCCAATCCGGCAGCCGGCGAAGCGGCGCAGCTGACGGAGCTTCACTCCGGCGATCGGGTCTACATCTGCAACCCGGCGTCCAGCGAGAAAGCCAAAAATCGCGTCATGTCCGGGCTGGGTGAGGACGGCAAGCAGTTTACCTCCGTTGAGGCGGAGATCACCGACGGCATTCTTTCGGTCACTGCGGAGATGCTTGCGCTGACCGTCACCGTGGACTCTGACGGCAATTATACGTTCCAGGACGAGAACGGAAACTACCTGACAGTCAACGGAAAGAACGATATGTCTCTGGAGAGCGCTCCCTCCGAAGCCAGCACTTGGACGTTGGAGGCTGCGAAGGACAAGGAAGGCAACGAGATCGCGGGCAGCTTCCTTGTCAAGAGCGCGGCGACATTTGAAGGGAAGAATCTGTATCTCGAAAACTATAAAGGCAACTTCACGTCCTATATTTTCCAGAGCCGGAGCAGGACAATGTACACCATGCAGTTCTTCTCTGCCGGCAAGACTTCAACCGGCGGCTTTACCACGGAACTGACGGCAGGCGACAAGGTCGTGCTCTATCAGCCGTCCAGCGGCATGGCGCTGTCCAGCACTGTCGCGGACAACGAGAAGAAGAGCAATCTTGTCGGAACGGATGTAACTGTCTCGGACGACGGCGTGATGTCCGGCTATGCGGAAGAGAACATCTGGACGGTCGGCGTCATTGAAGGCGAAAAGGGCAAGCAGTATACCTTTGAAAACGACGGCAAGTATCTGGTAGGCAGACCGGTCGTGCTGACACTGGGCGACAAGGCGTTCAACTGGAACCTCTCCGCAGCGGAAGGCACCGATATGTTCTTTGTCAAGAACTTTATGAGCGCGCAGCTGGGCTGGAGCACGGAGAGCAAGAGCTTCTATCTGGGCTTCAACAACGAAGGCGCGACTGAAAACTTCGGCTTCCGCTTCTACGCGATCGGCAATGGCGGCGGCTCGACAACCAAGACCGTTGCAACGCCCAAGGCGTCTCCCCGTTCCGGTGAAGTTCACAACGGCGACAAGGTCACCTTCACCTGCGCGACCGAAGACGCGACCATTCTTTACAAGGCAAACGGCGCTGCGGACTGGACGACCTACACCGCTCCGATCGCCATCACGGAGGACATCTCTTTCACCGTGAAGGCAGTCAAGGAAGGCATGGAGGACAGCCGCGAGGTCACCTTCAAATACACGGTCTATGTCCCGCCCGTACTCGGCGAGCACAAGGCGGAAATCGTGAAGGATGCCTCCACGCTCTCATCCGGCGACCGCATTCTGGTTGTTGTCAAGGAGCTGGACTACGCAATGGGCCAGACCCAGAAGGCGAACAACCGCGACAATGCGCCGGTCATCAAGGATGAGGCCGCTGGACTGCTCAGCTACGAGCCGGAAAGCGCACAGATCATTCAGCTTGAGTCCGGCGTTGAGGACGGAACGTTCTCGCTGTACTGCCTGAACGGCAACCACACCGGCTATCTCTATGCACCGCTCGGCTCCAGTGCGCAGGGCAGCAACTGGCTGCGCACGCAGGACGAAAAGGATATCAACGGCTCCTTTACCATTGATATCGCTGCGGACACCACCGCGACCATCACCTCCAAGGCGGACAAGGGCTCCAACACCATCCGCTACAACACGGCAGGCATTTTCTCCTGCTATGGTCCTAAGAGCCAGAAGGCAGTCACGGTCTACCGTCTGCTCGAAGGCAACGAAAAGCCCGGCCTGCCGAACGCAGGCGACAAGGTTGCCATCTACAACCTGCTGGCCAAGGGCGTTCTGTCCGGCATGACCGGCGACCTGTCGGATATTTACGGCTGCGCGATCAGCGCGACCGGCGCTGAGATCAAGAACGGCAAGGCGCTCTGCGACAACGGTGCCGTGATCTTCACGGTCTCCAAGAGCGGCGAGTTCTACCGCTTCCACAACGAGGCGTTCGGCTATCTCTGCTCCTATGGCACGGGCAACAACGCCTACTACTCCACCGAACTGACGGACGACGCGAACTGGACGCTGGAAGCCTACAACGGCGGCTATCGCATGAAGAGCAATGCGGCCTTTGAGGACAAGAGCCAGTACCTCCAGTACTTCTCCGGCGGCTTTACGACGTGGGGAATGTACAACGTCACCGACCGCGACGTATTTACCTATCACTTCTATCCCTGCGCAAACGCCAAGCTGACGGACGGCGTCGTCAACGAGCCGAAGGCTGTTTTCGGCAACCTGGCGGACGCTCTGGCCGGTCAGCGCTACATGCTGCATTTCACGATCGACGCACTGTTCGGCGTGAAGGAGCTGCATGTCGCTATGAACGGCGTGGAGCTTGCGTACACGGAGCTCGACGGCCACTACACGGCTGTCATCCCTGCCGAGTACATCAAGGGTGAGAAGCTGACCGTCCGTGTCTATGGCGCCGACAACAAGGGCGTTGCCATCGACTCCACGGTTGACATCCAGATCAAGGACGAGCCCGGCATCACCGACGTTCGCCCCATCGCAAACGCGCAGACCAAGAACGACAAGCGCCCCGAGATCTCCGCGGTGCTTGCAAACGTCGGCACGAACCCCACTGTCACGATGAGTGTGAACGGTGTGGACGTCGCCTTCACCTACGAGAACGACAAGGTCAGCTACAAGCCGACCGCCGACATGGAGGACGGTCGTGTTTCTGTCACCATCACGGTCACCCGCGCTGACGGCAAGTCCGTCACGAAGACCTGGAACTTCGTTATCGGTGAGACCAACTACCAGATGCTCTTCGGCCAGCTCCACTCCCACAACGGCGAGTATTCCGACGGTGCAGGCACGCTGTCCATGGCTCTGGACTATATCGCAAGCCTTCCGGAAAGCGCGAACGTTGACTTCGTTGCCTTCACGGACCACTCCAACTACTTCGATACGACCGACGCGCCAAACCCCGCCGAGGCACTGCACGACATGACCAAGGCAACTGCGTTCTCTCAGGAGCGCTGGGCGACCTACAAGAACACCGTTGCGCAGTTCAATGAGACCCATGAGGGCATCATCGGTCTCGCGGGCTTTGAGATGACCTGGTCCGGCGGCCCCGGCCACATCAACACCTTTGCGACAAAGGGTATCGTTTCCCGTAACAACAAGACGCTGAACAACAAGTCCGGCGACGCGGGTATGAAGGAATACTACGCGCTGCTGGCGCAGGACGAGGGCAAGGACTCCATCTCCCAGTTCAACCATCCGGGCACGATGTTCGGCAACTTCTCGGATTTCAACTATTGGAATCCCGAAGCCGACAGCCGCATGCACCTCGTTGAGGTCGGTAACGGCGAAGGCCAGATCGGCGGGTCCGGTTACTATCCCAGCTACGAGCAGTACACGCTGGCACTGGACAAGGGCTGGCATCTGGCTCCGTCCAACAACCAGGACAACCACAAGGCAAAGTGGGGCAACGCCAACGATGCCCGCGACGTCCTTTTTGTTGAGCAGGCCACGGAGGAGGGCATCTACGATGCGATCCGCAACTACCGTGTCTACGCAACGGAGGATAAGAACCTTGAGCTCGGCTATACGGTCAATGACCTGCCGATGGGCACCATCATTGAATCGGTTCCCGAGATGCTGAAGTTTGATGTTTCCGTCATGGATCCGGACGAGCAGGACTCCATCTCCAAGGTGGAGCTGATCGTCAACTCCGGTAAGGTCGCCTACACTTGGGACGATCCCGCAGAGCTTGCAGCCGGTATCCTTACGGTAGAACTCAAGCCCGAATATTCCTACTATTATGTCAAGGTCACGGAGGCCGACGGCGATCTGGCGGTCACCGCACCTGTCTGGGTCGGCGAAAGCCTGCAGCTCGGCATCACCGAGATGACTGCGGACTCCACCAACCCCATTGTCGGTGAAACGGTCACGCTCACGACGAAGCTTTACAACAAGGAAAGCTCCGACGCGCAGATCAAGAGCGTTGTCTACACCACCGAAGGCTCCAAGGTCCTCTTTACCGACACCACGCCGCGCGTCCTTTCTGCCGACAGCTCCGTGAGCATCGACTGGAAGTACGTTACCGAGCTTGCAAAGAAGACGACCATCACCGTGACGGTCGTGGTCGAGATGGAAGGCAAGGAGTACACCTTCTCCGCCGCCGTCAATCTTGATGTGCAGGACGTCAGCAGCCTCGCCTATGTCGGCGTTGACGCTTCGCACAACAACGAGTATGTTTCCGGCTACAACAAGGGCCTGATGGGCAACTTCACGACGATTGCTGCCGACTCTACGGTTCGCGTTGACATGCTGGACACCTCTGAGAAGCTGATCGCCGCCTGCAAGGACGGCAAATACGCGGCTCTGGTCATCACGCCGCCCTCCCGCCGTGTTGCGGAAGGCAAGGACTACACTGAAACGGAGCTCAAGGCTCTGGCTGAGTTCAACGCCGCCGGCGGCGTCCTGCTGATCTCCGGCGTTGGCGATACCAACGACCAGCTTCCCGGTGCAAAGCACACGGCTGCAACACAGAATGCGCTGCTTGAGAAGCTCGGCTCGTCTCTGCGTCTGTCCGACGACGGCCTGTATGAAGACACCTCCTTCGCGCTGACGCTGAACAGCTTCGGCAGCAGCAAGCTGGTGCAGGGCCTCACCACCGGCATCTCCTACTACGGCGGTTCTACGATCTACGCGGTCGATGCCACCGGCGCAGTCTCCAGCGAGATCCCCGCAACGGTTGCAGCCATGCTCTTTGCGAATGCAGCCGGCACCTCCGTTGACAAGGACGGCGACGGCCTTGGCGGCGAAACAACGCCGAAGTACGCATACGCGGAAAATGACGCGCGTCTGCTCGTCATGGCTTCCGAGCAGCTGCCTGGCAAGGGCCTGATCGTTGTTTCCGGCTCTACGTTCATGAATGACTTCGATCTGCAGATCCCCGCAGCCAACGGCAACAATGCGCTGCTGCAGAACATCTTCAAGGCAATCAATCCTGTGAAGGTCACCCCGATTGCCGAGGTGCGCAAGCAGACGGAGTCCGGCTACAAGTACACCATCGAAGGCGTTGTCACCTCGAATGCCTCCGGCTATGACAAGACCACCGCGTTCTTTGACTGCATCTATGTGCAGGACGCAACGGGCGGCGTCTGCTGCTTCCCGATCTCTGGTGATTTCAAGCTGGGTGACGTTGTCCGCGTGACCGCCACGACGCACTTCTTCCAGGGTGAAGCGGAGCTTCAGGTCGTTTCGGCTGAAAAGCTGGGCGAGACCACGCCGGTCGAGCCGACCGTCATCACGGCGGCACAGCTCAACAACCGCTCCAAGGAAGGCCTGCTTGCAACGATCAAGGGCACTGTGACGAAGATCACCGAGGCCAGCGGCCTGCCTGAGTCCATCTATGTGAAGGACGAGAGCGGCGAGGTTGCAAGAGTATTCATCGACGGCTACATTTGCAGCCAGATGGAGATTGCCGGTCTGAAGGTCGGCTGCTCCATTGAGGCAACCGGTCTTGCGTCCTACGACGACACCTATGCCATCGAGAACGACAGCCATGCACGTCTGCGTGTCAGAAACCGCGCAGAGATCATCTGCAAGGAGAGCACCAACCCCACCGAGCCCGAGAAGCCCGAGGTCAAGCCGAATCCCGGCGTGATCGTCATTCCGGGCAGCGGCAGACCGTCCTCCAATCCGTTCGCTGATGTGGCAAAGGGCACATGGTACTATGACTATGTCATGACCGCTGCCAGAAACGGTCTGGTCGAGGGCGATCAGTACGGCAACTTCCGTCCGCAGGCGGGTCTGACCCGTGCGGAGCTGGTCACGCTGCTGTACCGCCTGGCCGGTTCTCCCGCAGTGTCCGGCAAGCCCTCCTTCACGGATACCACGCGCGAATGGTATCAGGACGCCATCGCTTGGGCTGAACAGAACGGCATCAGCAACGGCCTTGGCAACGGCAAGTTTGCTCCGGATGCACTGGTCACCCGTGAGCAGATGGTTACCATGATCTGGCGTCTGGCAGGCGAGCCGGCGTCCAATGCGGACCTCAGCTCCTTCAAGGATGCGGACAGCATCCCCACATGGGCTCAGAACGCATTTGCATGGGCTGTCGAGCAGGGTATCGTCAGCGGCACGCGCCACTGGAACCGAATCGGCCTGTATCTTGCACCGCACGATGACATCAAGCGCTGCGAGTCCGTGAAGATTCTGGTTGTCTACGCAAAGCTGAAGTAAGTCTGCAAAACTGAAAAATCAAACGTCCCACCCTGCGCTCGCGCAGGGTGGGACAAGCGCCATTCACATAGATACCTTCTTTCAAGCAAGCATCCGCCCGGCGGATGCCTGTTTGACAGAATGTATTTTACCGGGTAGGGGTATGAAATGAAAAATAAGAACAATTCTATAAGCCGTTCCAATCGCACTGCTGCCGCGTCTGTGCTGGTCGTTGTGCTGATTCTTGGGATATTTGCGGCGCTGTATTTCTATGCGCATGATGCGGAAGAAAATACGATAAAGCCAACCGAATACGCGGAGTATGAAAAAGGCCGCGTTGTCGAGATTTTGATGGACAACTGCGAGGTCAGCGAGGTGGCGGAAAATGCCTACCGCGGCGACCAGAAGCTCCTTGTCAAGGTCACCTCCGGTCAGTACAAAGGCGAAACGATGCTGGTTTCCGGTTTTGTCGGCCCCATCTACGGCGAGCCTGCGAAGGTCGGGCAGAGCGTTGTGCTGAGCATCAACACCTATGCAAACGGCGACCACACGGCCACCGTGTATGAGTACAACCGGACGCCCATTGTCTTTCTGATACTCGGCATATTCGTTCTGGTGACGATTGCGGTGGGCGGCCGCACCGGCGCGAAATCCGTGCTCGGCCTGATCCTCACCATGGTCGTGATCCTGATGGTCTTCCTGCCGCTTTTGATGAAAGGCTGGCTGCCGATCCCCACCGCATTCCTGCTTTGTTCTTTGGTCGCGGTCGTGTGCTTCGTCATTCTGGGCGGATGCAGCAAAAAAGTCCTCTGCGCGTGCATCGGCACGATCGGCGGCGTCGCGTTTTCCATGCTCTTCGGCATCCTGACCCAGAAGCTGCTGCATCTGGACGGCCTGCGCGCGACCGATGCCGAAGCGCTTCTCCAGCTCCGTCAGACGGGCACACCCGTTCACATCAGAGGGCTGCTTGTTGCAGGCGTCATCATTTCCGCATTGGGCGCGGTCATGGACGTTGCAATGTCCATTGCCTCGGCGCAGTCCGAGTTGAAGGCAGTCGATCCCGACCTCTCTGCGCGGGCGCTGTGGCGCTCCGGCATGAACATCGGACGTGATATGGTCGGTACGATGACCAATACGCTGATCCTTGCGATTCTCGGCAGCGGAATGGTGCTGATCCTCTATCTCTACTCGCTGAATCTCTCGTGGTATCAGCTGATGGCGTCCAGCTACATTGCCATTGAGCTCATCAGTTCCGTCTCCAGCGCGATCGGCGTCATTCTCGCCGTCCCCCTGACAAATGCCGCCGGAGCGCTGCTCTATTCCGCGCGTGCAAAAAATGCCGCCAAATAAAAAGAAACCCGGGAATCTCTCAGATTCCCGGGTTTTTGGCACCCCAGAGACGATTCGAACGTCCGACCCTTCGCTTAGGAGCAGAAATGTATCATTTCCCTCTGAGACAATTCTTGTCAAGATTTGTTCAAAATCCGCGCGAAAAAACGCGAAAACCAGACGGTTATAATTGCTAGAAGTTAGTTCGAGTCAAATCGGGATTGCAATAGATAAGTCCTGATTGTTAGAAAAAATGACGCCGTGTTAGAAGAAAATTAGAAATAGCTAATAAAGGCGTTAGGTATCATTTCCCTTGCGGATATTTTAGGAGAAATCAGCATCAAAGTCAATATCATTTTATCTACGGAGTTGGACATCCAAATTCAAATATAATACGGGAAAACTTAATATACATAGCACACCCACTTGCTCCACGACGGAGCCGGAGGATGCGCTTTTTTGTTGCCCGGTATGGGCGGGAATGGAGGCGAAAGCAATGAACGGACATACAGAGGACAAACCGAAAGACTGCCGGTACTGCTATTTCTGGAAGCAGACAGAGGGCTGCACCTACCGCGGCAAAACCGGCTGCTATTATATTTCGGCGCAGAAGCCGTCTGCCGCCGTCAACGAGTGCGACGGCTGTCCGTATGGGCGGGCGTCTCCTTGCATCGGCTGGTGTACAAAGGATCTGCTGCGCTCTATGGGCCTTTGGAAAGGGCGTGGAGATACATGACACTGGACTATTACTACGGGGATCAGGCGGAACAGTTTTCGTTCTACCGTATCGAAATGTCCGAGATGATTGCCACAGCCAACGCCAAAAGCATTGAGATATTATAGCAATTTTCAATAATACAGCAGAACGCTTTAGCTTTTGAGAAAAAGTGGTACGGCATCCGATTATCTTCTTTGATATTGCTTTCTGAAAACATGGATGAAGCAGAAAAGTCTGGCAAAGGAACTGCCTTTGTCAGAAACATGATGGCACACTTGATACAAAGTATGTCTGCGGCAGCAGGTGATCCAGATGAAGAATAAAGCGCCGATTAGAAAATATGACATCACGCAATGTGCTCTTTATAAATGTCGGACGAAAAAGCGTCTTGAACATCTTCTGTGTCTTGAACCCGGTGGTCTCAAAATAATTGATAGCATCATCGGGTATCACAAATTTGAAATCGATAAAAAGCATTCTAAGGATGTGAAGCTATGTCCCAATTCAACATCATCTCCGCCACCTCGGAGAGCACGGTCGTGGCCGAGTACACGCCGGATGCCTGCCGGTCGGACAGCTATCAGAGCGAGGCGGCACTGGTGCAGGAATTTCTGCGGCTTTTGTGTGCGCAGGGGTATGAATATCTGGAGATCCACGACGAAGCCGCGCTCATCGCCAACCTCCGCCGCCAGTTGGAGGGTCTGAACGACTACGCCTTTTCGGACAGCGAGTGGACGCGCTTCTTTAGGGACTGCATCGCGGGCGCAAACGACGGCATTTTGGAAAAGACGCGCCGGATTCAGCTCGATCATGTGCAGGTGCTGCGGCAGGACAGCGGCGCGTCCAAAAACATCTACCTGCTGGACAAAAAACACATTCACAACAACCGTTTGCAGGTGCTCCACCAGTACGAGGAGACCGCGGGCAAGCACGACACGCGCTACGACGTGACCGTCCTCGTCAATGGTCTGCCGCTGGTACATATCGAGCTCAAGCGGCGCGGCGTGGCCATCCGCGAGGCGTTCAACCAGATCAAGCGCTACCAGCGCGACAGATTCTGGGCAGCAAGCGGCCTTTTTGAATACGTCCAGATTTTCGTCATCTCCAACGGCACACACACGAAGTATTATTCCAACACCACCCGCAGCAGCCACATCAAAGAGCAGGGCGAGGGACGCAATAAAACCAAAAAGACCAGCAACAGCTTTGAGTTCACCTCCTTCTGGGCGGACGGGAACAACAAAGTCATTGCCGATCTGGTGGATTTTACAAAGACGTTTTTCGCCAAGCACACGCTGTTAAGCATCCTGACGCGCTACTGCGTGTTTACCTCGGAAAATCTGCTGCTCGTCATGCGCCCGTATCAGATCGCGGCGACAGAGCGGATTTTGAACCGCATCGAAGTCTCCACGACCTACAAGCAGTACGGCGGCATCGAGGCGGGCGGCTACATCTGGCACACGACGGGAAGCGGCAAGACGCTCACATCGTTCAAAACCGCGCAGCTGGCGTCGAAGCTGCCGTATATCGACAAGGTGCTGTTCGTCGTAGACCGCAAGGACCTGGATTATCAGACGATGAAGGAATACGACCGCTTTGAAAAGGGCGCAGCGAACAGCAACACCAGCACCGCCGTTTTGCAGCGGCAGATGGAAGACCCGGACGCGCGGATCATCATCACGACGATCCAGAAGCTTGATATTTTTGTGCGCAAAAACAAAGGCCACGCGGCGTTCCGGCAGCATTTTGTCATCATTTTCGACGAGTGCCACCGCAGCCAGTTCGGAGATATGCACCAGGCGATCACGAAGGCCTTTAAGAACTATCACCTGTTCGGCTTCACCGGGACACCGATCTTCTCCGTCAACGCCGGGACGGGCAAAAATCCGGATCTTCGCACCACGCAGCAGGCGTTCGGTGACAAGCTCCACACCTACACGGTCGTGGACGCCATCAACGACGGGGACGTCCTGCCGTTTCGCATCGACTATGTGAACACCGTCAAAGAAAAGGACGATGTAAAGGACTCACAGGTTCGTGCCATCGACATTGAAAAGGCAATGGGCGCGCCGGAGCGCATTCGCGAGATCGTCCGCTACACGCTGGAGCATTTTGACCAGAAAACGAAACGCAACAGCTTTTATACCCTCAAGGGTCAGCGTATGGCGGGCTTCAACTCCATCTTTGCCGTCAGCTCCATCCCGATGGCGATGAAATACTACACGGAGTTCAAACGCCAGCTTACCGAGCAGCACCGCGATCTGACCATTGCGACGATCTTCAGCTTTGCTGCGAATGAAGACGATCCCGAAGACGCGCTGCCGGAGGAAGGCTTTGAGACGGACACGCTGGACAAGACCGCGCGCGATTTTCTGGACACCGCGATTCAGGACTATAACCAGACGTTCCACGTCAATTTTGACACGTCGGCGGACAAGTTCCAGAATTACTACAAAGACCTGTCCCAGCGCGTCAAGGCGCGGGAGGTCGATCTGCTCATCGTGGTCAATATGTTCCTGACGGGCTTTGACGCGACGACGCTCAATACGCTCTGGGTGGACAAGAACCTTAAAATGCACGGTCTCATTCAGGCGTTTTCCCGGACGAACCGGATTTTGAACTCCGTTAAAACCTACGGCATTATCGTCTGCTTCCGCAATCTGCAAAAAGCCACCGACGACGCGATCGCGCTCTTTGGCGACCGCGAGGCCAGCGGCGTTGTGCTGCTCAAGGGCTACGATGCGTACTATGACGGCTATGAGGAAAATGGGAAAGTCGTTCCCGGTTACCGTGATTTGATTGACGAGCTATCAAGGGAGTTTCCGCTCGGGCAGCCGATTACCGGCGAGCAGAAGCAGAAGGATTTTATCAAGCTCTACGGCAATATCCTGCGGCTCAAAAATATCTTAAGCGCGTTTGACCAGTTTGCCGGGCATGAGCTTCTTCCGGAGCGGGATTTTCAGGATTACCAGAGTGTGTATCTCGACCTCTATCAGGCGTATCGCCCGAAAACGGATGGGGACAAAGAGAATATCAACGACGATATTACCTTCGAGATTGAACTCATCCGGCAGGTGGAGATCAACATTGACTACATTTTGATGCTCGTCATGAAGTACCACGAGTCGAACTGCAAGGATAAAAGCATCATGGGAACCATCGACCGGGCGATTGACTCCAGCATCCAGCTGCGCAGCAAAAAGGACCTGATCCACGGCTTTATTAGTACGGTCAACGCCGCAACGGATGTTGACCGCGATTGGCAGAGCTATGTGCAGCAGCAAAAGCAGCAGGAGCTGGAGCAACTCATCGCGGAGGAAAGGCTGAAGCCCGCGGAGGCGCAGCGCTTTGTTGCCAACGCTTTCCGCGACGGCGCGCTCAAAACGACCGGCACGGATATTGACCAGATCCTGCCGCCCGTCTCCCGCTTTGGCGGCGGCAACCGCACGGAAAAGAAGAAAACGATCATCCAGCGGCTTGCACAGTTCTTTGAAAAATACTTCGGGATTTAGCGGTTTCACGCCGACTTGCATTCCTGCTCCGTTTGGGGCAACAATCGGACATTGAATCCTTTCTTCTTTGTTCTGACAGCAATCTCATGAAGAGAAAATGCACTGCGCAAATCCCGGAAAGCGTTCCGCTTATGACACAGGTAACACGGGATTCGAGCAGTGCAGTTCAAATGTACGGTATTTGCTATATCAGATCATCGATTTGGTTGGAGCGTTGCGGTTTTTCGGGGCGGCAGCTCGATGCCAAAATTGCTGTACCGCTCCAAGGAATGCAACTCTGTTTTGATAAACGCCCACGACCTGCGATAATCATCGCATACGGAGAACGAAGATTCCTTCATAAACAGCGTAAATCCGTCCGGGTCATCGCCGTACTTCAAGTCAAACTCCTCGGCACACCGAATTTTTTCCCAGTCCGAAAGGTTCGTCCTTCCATGAAGAATATGCTCTAAATTCAAAGAGAAGTAGTACATGCTATATGGAATACCCGCGACTTTGGGGCAGGCAGAAAGTCGGTCGATATTGTTCCGTTTGCGCTGGTTGCGGTCAAGAATCCCGGCACGATTTGACGTTTGAATTTGGGTTTCTGTATAGTACGGTGGAGCGCCAATTTCCACTGTATTATCCTCGACAACAGCATCATCAGGGATGAATGCACCGTCCATATCGGTGAGATGAACGATTCGGCAAATATCGCTCTTTCTGTAGATACTGCCCATAAACTCCTTGACCTGCTCCCAAACGGCAGCCACGATCTTATCCGAAGAAGTGAAATCGCGGGTCAGGATGTCACCGTGAACGACCTGAAATTTTACCGTTGAGGAGGAAAAGATACGGTTCAAAACCGTAGAAAGGCTGGTTTCATCTGTTGGCCCCTCTACGATAAAGAGCATAACCTTCTTTTTAGCCATTGGACACCTCCGAGGATGCGTCCCCCGACAAAGAAAGGCTCTCCATACGCTTGCCGACTACTCTCATTGCGTGCGCGATTTCGGACACATTGGTTTCTTCGTAGAGAGATGCATCATCATCGCTTCCAAGGATGACTTCACGTAGGTACATGGAGCGCAGATTATTTGTTGCCCGCACGCTTTTGATGCGAGTATATCGAGCGCTTGGGTTCGTCGTTGTAAAGACGATAGAATTGCTTTCCAATGTTTCCAGCGGATAGAGATTATGCGAGGTGAAAATCAACTGCCCCTTGCCGGATTTTTGCATGATTCGCAGCAATTCTCCCAGCAGATACTCGTAGATACCGGAGTCCAGCTCGTCAATCGCGAGTGTGATGGACGGGCTATTATATGCAGCAATCAACAAATGCAGAACGGAGATGATTTTTTTAATGCCCTCAGATTCATATTTTAAAGGTAGGAGATGCAGTTTACCATTGGCGCAGGAAAGCTCCCTTGCCAACTGGATTTTTGTGCCTTGCTCGCCATTTTCCATCAACTCCGTACCGAGTTCCACAAGTGACAGTTGTGCACCGGGAACAATTTCGCAGAGAACAGTGCTGATAGTTGCTATGACCTGTTGTATGATTTCCAAAAAGCGGTTTGGGATTGTAACTGGCTGATCAATCGGCAGTGCAAACGTACCGCCAGCCGTTTCTGTCCTGAAATTAACAGGAATTGCTGCATCCAGCGAGATCAGCCCGTTATTTCGGTTCAAGATGACAAAGAATGATGTGTTTGCAAAGTTGGACAGTTCGAACAGCGGTTCAACTTTATCGTCATGTTCCTGCGCTACATCATGAAGCATTTTCAGGAACTCTGGGGAGAAAAGAAAGGACCGATGCTCCTTTTGGCACAGTAATTTTATAACACGAAGCTCGTTCATTTTTGCATTTTGCTTCGAACCGAATAACGATTCCAGCCTAACTTGTGGTGAGAACACAGCGTCCTCTGACTGGTGCGTACACTCGAAGATTGGTTTCATCCAAGCTGTTTTTGCTGAATCAGTTCTGGTTGTGGCGCACTTGACGGTTTCATCAATGGCATCTTTACTCAAAACAGCAGAATAGATGAGACGCCGCTTATATACTACATTGCCCTCATTCAGCTTGAGGATGCTGAACTCAAATTGCAGTTCGGCTTTCTCTTGTCCGTAGGAAATGCAGTCTGACAGTTCTGCCCCGACCTTTTGCCCGGACAGCAGCGTTTTCAGGATTTCCAGTGCATCAATAAATGTTGTTTTGCCGGAGCCGTTCTGACCATAAATGCCGAGAACATCAGCTTTCGGCGCAAAAATATCCTCGCTATAATTGCATGGAAAACGAATTTCGCCGGATTCAACATTTCTAAAATTCCGAATGCTTGCCCGTTGGATTCGGATAACAGGAGTTTCATTCACAGATACCACCTCAGTACTCAGTATAACCACCTTTTCAGAAAATAGCAATACAAAACAATAAAATCGAATAAATAATTCGATTATTAAAAATTCAATGGGCAATATATAAAATTCAAATCTGTGGACTGATGTTTGTAGCAGATTTGCATTCCATCCCACTTCGGGGTATGTTGCAAATAAGAAGTTTAGAATGGGAGGTGTCAATATGTGTACGCGCAATCAGGCGTTTGAGATTTTGAAAAGCGTCTATCACGCCTGCGATCCAATCTTGGAGCACAGCATTCACAATGCAATTTTGTACGGATCCTATGCCCGCGGCGATTTTACCGCGGAGTCAGATATTGACATTCTCCTGACCGCAGATTTGACGCAGGAACAGATCGCGTCGCAGCGGCGTGCGGTTTCCGGAGTAGCAAGCACACTCAGCCTTGACCACGACATCACGGTTTCTGTCCACGTTGTGCCGCTGGCACAGTTCCGGCGGTATGCGGATTTCTTGCCGTTCTACCAGAATGTGCTGAAGGAGGGGATTCGCTATGCAGAGCGTGAGCCTATTTCTGCCTGACCCAAACCGTGACCCAGACTGGGCAAAAACGTGATGGACACAATGGAAAGAATCCTGCAAATACAGAACTTTTTCATCTAAAATATGTGCATATTATAATTAAAATATAGAAAAATACGAACGGATGGCTCTTGACGTGCATGGGGTCACAGGTTCGAGTCCTGTACTGTCCACCATATAAAAGCCCTGAAACCGCAATGGTTTCAGGGTTTTTCTTTATCCCCAAAGCAATGTTTAGCCTTATTTTTAGCCTTACGGCACAAAAAACACGGACCAGTGCAGGCACCGGTCCGTTAAAAACCAAGATTGTTTTTATGCTGTGTTATCAGTATAGCAGAATCGGATGAGAAAATCAATCGCAAGGTTTTACTCTCCCTGTAGATTTTGAATGTACTGTTCCATTCGGTCGGCGCTGGCCTTCTTCATCTGATTTGTCGCATGTGCGTACACGTCCAGGGTAAACGCTGCCGTCGCATGGCCGAGGTTTTCCTGAACCGTTTTGATATCGTCGCCATTTTTGATAGAGGCAACAGCGTAGCTATGGCGAAGATCATGGAAGCGCATGGTTTCCATGCCGATTGACTTGACGATTCGCTTGAAGCAGTCATAAACAGTGCGGTGTGACAGAAAGCTGCCCGCCGCATTGGTAAACACCAGATTGTGTACATTGTCCCAAGCAGTCCCGGCATAGGCAGCCATTTCTTTCTGCTTGTCCTGCTGCGCACGGAACAGGGTAAGCACACTCTGCGGGACGGCCAGGACGCGCCCCTTTCCGTTTTTCGGTGTGGAAAAATAATACTGTCCTCCCTTCTTCTGCTCTTGCCGCGCCTGCTGGCGAACGGAAATCGTTCCATTCGTAAAATCAATGCAATCCCAAGTCAGGCCGAGCAATTCACCCTCCCGCATACCCGTAAAGAGGGCAATTTTATAAAGCAGTTCATGCGGATGTCCGTCGATTGCGCGAAGGAATGCAGCTGCGGCATCATCATCGAAAACCGTCATCTCTTTCCTGATGACCTTCGGCAGACTGCATGCGTCAGCAGGATTCTGCCGAATATCTCCATTCGCAACCGCCTGCTGAAGCGCTTTATGCAGAATTCCGTGGATGTTCTTGATTGTCTTCGGCGAGAGTGGCTCTGCATTCTTTTTGCCTGGCCGCAGCAGATCGTTGTAGAACGACTGGATCTGCTGCGTCTTCAGCGCACACAGCTTGACTGCGCCGAGGTTTGGCGTCAGATACAGCTCGATACTGCGGCGGTAAAGATAGGCCGTGGAGGGCTTAATGCCCTCCAGATAATTGTCCGACCAGCTCTGAAGCCACTGCGCAACGGTCATGGCAGACGGCTCAATATATGAACCGCTGTCAATCGCCGCAGTTGCCGCTTTCAGCTTTTGCAGCACTTCCTTTTGCGTTTTCCCGGTGATGGAGTGCTGCTTCTGCTTCCCGGTACCGGGATCAAATCCGGCTGAGTAGCGGGCCTGCCAGTAAGTATATGTTTTAACGTCCCGTGCAACGGAAATTTTCCGCACAGAGCCGTTTCCATTTGCATTTCTTTTCATATCGTAGTCTCCTTCTAAATGTTACTCCCGCAGGCAATGCCTGCGGGAGCTGTCGCTTATGCGGCGTTTGTCAAAAAAGATTCCAGAGAAGAGCGCGGAACAAGAATTCTGCGTCCCATTCTGATTGCATGCAGCTTCCCGCAGCGGATCAGCTCATATGCGCTGCCACGCCCAATGCGCAAGATTTCTGCAACTTCTTCCACACGCAACGTCAATGGAAGATCATTCAGATTATAAACCATTGTAATTTCCCCCTTCTTGGATTTGATTGGTATCGGTGTTTTTTACATAGACGGCATTCCCAGATGTATTGAAGAAGAAAAAATCTCCAACACGCATACCAGCAATCATCTGTCGATATTGCAGAGCACTTTTGAGGTTCCCATGCGCAAGCGCTTTTGCCAAGGACTTGATATTCTCCGTACCGGGACGAAAGAAAATGCGTAAAGCTGCCTGTGACAAGGTGTTTAACATCTTGATATCATCTGCCCATTGCGTTATGAACCATCCGGAAATGCCAAATTTTCGTCCCTCCCGTAAAATTCGAGTGCTCATATTCTGAGAGCCAAGATGAAGACCATGCGCTTCGTCTAAGACGAAAATCACAGGTTTAGATGCCATACATGGACAAATCTGTTCATTCCAAACTTGCGCCAAAATCATTTCTGTGTACTTCAAGCGCTGATCCGATCCCATCCAGTATGGAAACCGGATAATATGAATCATGCCCGGCTGGCAAATAGAAACGTGAGTATAAGCATCCGCCGATATTGGGACAATCAATCCAAGATAATTCCGAATCATCTCAATCTCTGATGATGCTTTTAGCTGCTTTTCACAGTAAGAAATCAGTTCGGGAACCGTTTCGTTCGTGCTGTTTTCTTGTAAAAACGAAACAGCAAGCTGGCGAATTGTATCTTGCTTGACAATCCCAATTTTACAAAAAAGTCTGATGGAAGATATCAGTTCTTCTGCGCGCGCTTCAACATCACGTTCTTTTGAGTTCGACAGGATATCCAAATTGATTTTGCGGATATCAGTATGTAGAACACAGGAATCCTGCATTTGCAGAAAAGAATCAGAACAATCCGGAATCACGACGTTGAATCCTTGCCTGCAGGCTTCTTTTGCCAACCGTGAGATCAAGTACGTTTTTCCTGTCCCGGATTGACCCAAAATGGAAATGTGCGCGTTTTCTGCATTATCGTCTTAGTTTCTCGCGGACAGAAAGTGCATTCCGAAATCCAGGTGAATTTTATTGTTCGCTGCCGCAATATGGCTTGCTGCCGAAGGCTCAGGCGGACGCGGCACTTGCTGCTGTGCAGGCAGCAGAGGAAAATCCAGACGAGTTGGCGCTGCAAAACAGTGGTCTTCCTGCCGTAGAGGCAGCCATAACACGGTTTGCACGGCGATATGCCAGCTATCACAAGTGCCGCAAGGCAACCGAGTATCTAACGGATGCGATCCAGCTGACAAACAAAGAATTGAAGAAGCAGCAGGCAAAGATGGAAGATACGCAGAAAAAGATACATGATGCCTATCAAAGCAAGTATGGAACCCTGTTAAAGGAAATTGATGCTTGCTTCAACGCATCCTCTTTGAAAGAAATCGGACAGCCAATCACAAACGATTTCAATCGCATGATGGCTGACGAAAATCTGAATTTCCCCAACCGGGCAAAGGAGCTCGTTTTGACGTGCTGCCGGAATTCCCGGAAAGAGAAATACAAAACGGGGCTGGACTGCCAGATTCAGGTTGGCACTGAAAGGCTTTCCAAAGAATACATGGAAAAATGCACCAAGGAACTAAAAAATCTTTACGGCACGGAATATGAAAAACTGCGCGCCGCTTTGCTTCAGGCAATTGATGCAGATGCGGCAACCACCATGGACGAAAAGCAGTCCTTACAGGCCGTGGTTAAGCAGATGCCGCTGACTCCGCCGTCGGTTCAATTCAGTATTCGAAAGCTCGGACTCATCAAAGGGCATAAGTTCTTAATGTGGGATTGGGAAACAGCAAGCGAGAAAAAATGCGTGGAGGCGGTGATCGACTGGTCGTCAATCACTCGCCTCGAGACTGCCCAAGAAGCACAGCGCAGTTATGGCGGGACGTACGAGCAATGCTGTGCCGCCTTGAAAACGCGTCTGGAAAATCCAAGGAACCTTGAAAAATGGAATCCCGAGCTTGCGGCATTTGCACAGCAACTTGACAGGGTCCAACGTACGATCGATCAGCTGTGCGCGAAACAGAAAGACTTGAATCAGAAAAAAGCCGAAGTAGAAGCACTGATGAGAAAGCAGGAGGTATGAAATGAGCCAATTTACAAATGAGCTGTGCGGAATTGCTGCCAAAATCGCAAACGGCACATATACCCGCAAGGATGTCAAAAACAAACTTGATGCGTTGGAACGCGCGTACCCCGAAGAAACCTACATGGTGTATCCCGTTGCACGGAAGGAAAAGCCATGGGATCTGGCGTATCTCAAGGAGCTGGAAATGCTGTTTTACAGCGGTGCAGCCTCGCGGGAATTTCTGGAGTACATGACAGAGGTCAGTGAAGATGTGTACCGAGCAAAACGGCTGAGGCGCGTGGTCGCATATGCGGCACTGCTGCTGGCTCTATGCGCCGCAGTATTTGCGCTGATTTGGAAGTTGGTGAGAAAATAACCATGGAAACGCCGAAGCAAATCGCTGCCAGAGCCATAGCATCCGCTAAAAACACTTTGGATTTTATCAGCGGCAATGCGGCGCAGGAACAATTGAATACAATCAAAAGAAAAAAAGAGGAATATTTGTCTGCGGAGCATGTGACCGCAAACAAGGACTTGATCGCGCTGGAACGAAATTTGCTGGCGACCCGGTGCAGCGTCTTCCACTCCTATCTGCCCCATGTAAATAGCTGCTACGAACCGCCGAAGGAAGATTCACGGGTGCAGGACGAAGAAGCGCTGAGTGCGGAAGCAAATAACCGTATAACGTGGTTTGACATTACGAAATGGGTGTCCGAACCGCAGGAAAACAGCATTGAAAAGCTGAGCAATGTCTATCAGTCACTCTGTAATGAGCAATGCGCAGCAGCGCTGATTTATCGCAGACACATAGAAACATGCCAGGCGACACTGGCTATTGCAAATCACTCGAAGGAAGGCGCTGTAACCGTTGTTCAGGGTCTGAACGACCGGCTTCGCAGCGCGCTGCGCGGCAATTTCCCTGGTTCGGAATACACACGGGTCTCAACAGGTATCCTGCGAGATTTTGAAGTTGACCCACAGAAAAATGCGGAAAATTCCGAACTGGAGCCAAAGGAAGACCCGGTCTATGTTTCCGTTGTGACGAATACAGCAACGGAGAAATCGGAAAAGTTCATCAGTCAGGGTATCGAAAAGCTGTTAGATGGCTTCGTGCCCTCTAAGCCGAGCGAGGAATATACGCTGGTGCTCCTTGGATCGCCAATGTCTGACTGCGAAGCGGAGCTTCAGGCACTCTATGACCGCTATACGGCCATCAGCCCCTTTGCGTCAGTGCAGTGCCAGCAGAGCATTTCAGACTCTTCCACCGCCATGCAGGGCGTCAATATCAGCGGCGGACTTTCGCTCGTTGCAAGTGTCACACTTGGAAGATATCAGGGTGCTTCCGAGACATTCGGAACAAGTAACGGCAGAACTATGACCTATACAAACTTTGAGGTCAGGCACATGCTGAACATGCTGGAAACACAGATCAAGCGGATCGAACAGTGCCGTGCGCTTGGTACATGGCGTTTCGCGGCGTATGTTTTCTCGGCAAACGAGGTAATGGCAGACAACGTAGCGCATATGTACGCATCTCTCACACAGGGAGAGGACTCCTATCTGGAGCAAGTCAGCATTAACAGCTGGGGCCACGAGAAAAAGGAAACTTCTCTTTACATTCGCCGCTGCCTTTCCAACTTGCAGCATCCTGTATTCTGCCTGAAGCAGGATGTTGCGGAAGAAAAGCTGATCTACCCGACCGTAACTGATCTGACAACAATTGTTTCCGGAAAAGAGCTTGCGCGGGCGCTGAATTTCCCGCAGAAATCCGTACCGGGCCTTCCTGTGATCCGCTGCGCGGCATTCGGGCGCAATGTCATGTCCAAGGACAAGCAGTATCATGGCGATATTCACTTGGGCTGCATCTATCACATGCAGAAGCGCGAAGAAACCATCCCGGTAGACCTGAATGCCGACCGGCTTGCCATGCACACATTCATCACAGGTTCAACCGGTTCCGGCAAGAGCAACACCATCTACCAGCTCCTGCATGAGCTCGGCGCACAAGGCAGGAAATTCCTCGTTGTTGAACCGGCCAAGGGCGAATACAGAGCCGTTTTCGGAAACCGCAGCGATGTCACAGTCTACGGAACCAATCCAAATCTCAAGGAAACAGCGCTGCTGCGCCTGAATCCCTTCAGCTTCCCTGAGAACGTCCACGTGTATGAGCATATGGATCGTCTGGTGGAGATCTTCAACGTTTGCTGGCCGATGTATGCCGCTATGCCGGCAGTTTTGAAGGACGCCATCGAACGGGCTTATGTGGATGCCGGATGGGATCTGCGCAGATCCCGCAATCGCTACAGTGCGCATCTTTTCCCGACCTTTATAGACGTGCTGCAGCAGATCGATGCGGTCATGAATGAGTCGCAGTATTCTGCGGACAGCAAGGGAGATTACAAAGGCTCTCTTTGTACACGTCTGCGTTCGCTGACCAACGGCATCAACGGCATGATCTTCTCTGCCGATGAGCTGGACAGCGCAGACCTGTTCGACAGGAATGTCATTGTTGATCTCAGCCGTGTGGGTTCTACGGAGACAAAAGCGCTCATTATGGGCCTGCTTGTCATGAAGCTGCAGGAATACCGAATGTCACAGGGCGGTATGAATGAAACGCTCCGGCATGTCACGGTTCTGGAAGAAGCGCACAATCTTTTAAAACGAACATCAACCGTGCAGGGCGCTGTCGGCGCTGATCTGGCCGGAAAGTCTGTTGAAATGCTGGCAAACGCGATTGCCGAGATGCGCACCTATGGAGAAGGCTTTATCATCGCCGATCAAGCGCCGGGCCTTCTTGATGAAGCTGTGATCCGGAACACCAACACGAAGATCATTTTGCGTCTGCCGGACTATACTGACCGCCAGCTGGTCGGCAGAGCCATCGGACTGAATGACGATCAGATCGATGAGCTTTCCAAGCTCAAACAGGGTGTTGCCGCAGTCTATCAAAATGACTGGGTCGAAGCAGTCTTGTGCCAGGTGGATCATTTTGAACCGGAGCCCGCAGAAGATTTCTCCAAAAACTGTGGCAAATCGCTTCCCTCTTTCACAGAACTGCCGCCGTACGATGCCCATTCACTGCTTATCGAGCTTGCAAGCGGCCGCCTTTATGTCGAGCCTTCTGACAGACGTGTCCTGAATGCAGAGCTTCCCGTCAAGGTTAAGTGTCTCATGTTTGAGTATGGAAAAAGCACTGCGTCCGACAAGACAGAAAAGCTTGCCGCTGTCGCGTACCATTTCTTGAATTCCGAGCACACATTCAAGGAGGCCGAATCAGTTTCCGATGCTGCACAGCGGATGCGCATGATCCGGAGCAAGCTGGAGCCATTCACAAAAGAACTTTCAGATAAAGAGGCAGCATTCATTCTGACACTGATTGCCTATGTCGAAATGAAGCGCCATCCGGAACAAGAATGTATGATTTATTGCCTGAATAAAGAAGGGGGAATTTACTGATGCATTTTGGAAAATTTGAAGTGAAGCCGGTAGAAGCACCAGAAAAAAGCTTGTCAGAATGGACTGTACCGGATAAACTGAAAGCAGAAATTCCGCAGACGCCAGAGGGCCGGCTTGCAGATATAAAGGCTACGCTCGAACGTATGCAATCAGAAATACGGCTGGATCGGCTCGGTTCCGCATATAAGGCTGATTTATCAGCTGCTGCAAAATACCCGGAAACAATCCCTGACAAGGTCTTTGATGTGCAAGCCTGGGAAAAACTTTCTCCCGAGCAAACCGCCGAACGCCGAGAGGACTTTGACGATAAAAGAGATGCGCTAAAACGCTCCTGGGAAGAAAAGAATGGTGAGCCATGGCCAAAATATGCAGAGGACGTGTACTCCGCTAATGGCAAACTGATTCGGCGGGCCGGAGCAGATTATGATGCCCACCATGTACAGCCGCTCTGCCTCGGCGGGAGAAATGAAGTCGATAATATTACACCGCTTCACGCAGAGGTTCACTATGATAAACAGGGCATTCATGCATTCGGCAGTCCATATGACGAAATCTGCAAAACACTGGGAGGTAACTGTGAATGAAACGAGCAGAATATTTAGAGAAGATCCAAGGCACAGAGATCAATACGGAAGTTGTCACAAAAATCGAAACACTTTACGGATATCCGCTTCCGCTGTGCATTCAGAAAATGGTATCCTACTCTGAAACAAGTATTTTCTTTGACGATGGGTATCGGACGCTCTCGGTTGCCGAGATACTTGAAGCAGAACATGACCTTCATGTCGATTTCATTTCACAGCATATGATCCCAGTTATTGACTGCGGCGAAAACGACTTTGTAGTCTATTTGTTTTGCGATAAGGTATGGTCAAAATTCAATATTGTCGATGAATGCTTTTTTAAGCGCAGAACGTCAATGCGCGATTTGATGTAAGCCGGAGGCATCATTTTCACGAAAGCGCCATGCAAATTTAGCCTTATTTTTAGCCTTACGGCAAAAGCATGGCCAAAACCCACAGAGCATCAAACAGCACAATACACTGCACCGACAGCACAAAAAATGACCGCAAAACACGGCAAAACAGGACCCGAAATCCGGAAGACGGGTTCGAGTCCTGTACTGTCCACCATATAAAAATCCCGAAATCAAATGGTTTCGGGACTTTTTATTTGCTTTTAGGCCCGAAAAGTTTGGCACGTCAGAAACGGCTATAAGGCCAAACCGATTGTACGACAAAAATACGACAGTTTTGCAAAAATGGAGGGAGAAAGAGCCGTCAGGCTCTCTCTCCCTCCTTCGTCTGTACGGCTTCCAACGCCTGTCTCAGCGTGTCCGTCGTTGTGTGATTATAGACCCGTTCCAGCATTCTGGTGTCGCAGTGTCCAAGCAGGTCTGCAATCAGATGCTGCGGTACGCCCTGCGCCGACCAGAGCGTTGCTCTCGTGTGCCGAAGCTCATGGGGCGTCAATGACGGAATTTCCGGATGTGCCTTGATCAGATCCTTCATAAAGGAACGATACTCACGGTCGTACCAATTCCGTGGATAATAGGCTTTCCCTTCCGGACTGTGAAAAATAAACTCTGCTTCGACCTGACGCTTCTCTCCGCCAGATTCCAATGTAATGATTTTCGGCTCTGCTTTCAGTCTTGCAAGCAGGCGCGGCTCCAAAATCGGAATTGTGCGCTGGCGGTAGCCATTCTTCAAACCGTCTGCCAGCAGCGTCTTTTTACGGCGCGGATCTGAAGCATGTTGCGCCGACCATCGTGACGGCGAACGCGTCCAAGGTAGAGCCCTCTTCTACCCAGCGTGTAGACCTGTCCACGCCGAAGGCTTACAGAGTCTATGCCTCCAACGGCGCGTATGTGACCTACACCGTCACCGCGTACACCGAGGAGCCGTCGCCCACGCAGTCGCTCTGGAAGAAGCTGCAAAACCAGATCAACAGCAACCCCAACTGGTGGGAGCTGGCGGAATACCAGAAAAAGACCGGCTATTATAAATAACCGGCACACACAAACGCTCCCGGCTGAGAGAACTCAGCCGGGAGCCATACAGACGCAATAGGAACAGGCAGCCGGACACGCACGGCTGCCTGCCCCGCAACGGTATGAGAAAGTGATAATTTCCCACCCGCGATCATTGTGCCTGATATTCTGCCCCGCAGAGGCTCAAGCCTCTGCGGGTTTTTTCGTAGTCGAAAGAGCGCAGATTTTACAGAATTCCACGGAAAACTGTAAAATCTGCGCATTTTCCATTTTAAGCGAGTCCACCAGTCAAAAGGCGTCAATTTCCCACAAACAGGAAAATACAAGGGTGCCAAAATACAGACAGAACCTGCGCTGGGCAGTCATTCTGCCACCTGCCCGCGCCCCTCCGTTTCTGGCATTTGCTTATCCCTGCAAATGAAATTCAGAAATGGAGGAATGTATCTTGAAAACGAGGTACTTCAGAAGAAAGCAAAACAGCGACACCGTAGAATGGATCGAGATGAGCGGCGCGGAATATCTGGACTTCGTCCGTGATCCCGAGAACAAAGACAGGTTCTTTTTGAATATGAAAAACGTCGTTCTGGAATGCTCGAAGGAGGAATATCTGCAAAGCCGAACCGAGAAGCGGCGCAGCGACTATCTTGCAGAAAGCAAAAAGGGGTGGACGATCATCTCCCTTTTTGCGCAGGCAGACAAAGAGTCTACCGGCGAGGAAGTCATTCCGGACCCGGATGCCGATGTGGAAGAAAACATCCTACATACCCTTGCCGTGCAGCGCGTTCGTGAAGTAGTAGATGCACTTCCGGAGGAAGACGCGGCGCTGCTTCGTGCGTTATATCTGCAAACGCCGCCGCTGACCCTGCGTGCCTACAGCGAGAAAACAGGAATCCCGGTGATGACGCTGCATTACAGAAAAGAAAAGCTGCTTCGGCTTTTGAAGCAGCAAATCTGAGTCAGGTGCTCTGAGCCCCAGCCGCCAGCAGCATCCGCTCCAGCTCCCTCGCGGCGACGCTCAGGGGCTGCCCCTTCCGTTTCACGATGCACACGGCACGCAGCGGGAGGGGCTCTTGCAGTTCGATGCGGCGCACATTATCAGACGGACGAATGAACGCCTCCGGCACGATGCCGACGCCAAGCCCCGCTTCTGCCATTGGGATGATTTGGTCAGCCGTGGCGGCTTCGATGGCGGGTTGAAAAGCAACGCCCTGCGCGGTGAAAACAGAGACGTAGAACGCATGGGAGGTCGTGCCCGCGCCGAGCGTGATGAGTGGATACGCTTCCAGCTCGGAAAGCGCGACGCTTCGTCCAAGCAAACCGGAAAAGGCCGGCGCGCAGATCGGAACCTCCCGAATTTCTTTGACGATCGTCTGCGTGAGAGACGGCGAGAGCGTAACCGGCGTTGTGATGACCGCAAAATCTGCCGTCGTCTCGTGCAGCGCCGCGACGGCCTGCGGCGTGGAGTGGTTGCTGATGCGAAGATGCACGCCGGGGTACTTTTCCTGATACCTTTTAAGTACCGGCAGGAGTAAACACCGAAGCGCACCCTCGCTTGCTGCCAGAAACACGTTTCCGCGCTCGAGCGTCCGACTCTGCGTCACGGCGGCTTCGCCCGCTTCAATTTCCGTACAGGCGATCTTTATGTGCCGGTACAGCCCCTCGCCCTCCGGGGTCAAAATCATGCCCCGATTCGTGCGCGAAAAGAGTGGACAGCCGATCTCCGCCTCTAAGTTCCGAATCGCGCGTGTTAAGTTTGGCTGGCTGTTCTGCAGCGCCTCCGCCGCCTTCGTCAGATTGCCGCACCTGGCGACGTGATAGAAAATCCGGTAATACTCGTAGCTGATATACATGGCACCCTCCGTGCATTCGTTTCTCTTCTGCCATTCTATTTTGATATATCGGAAATGTCAAATATAGATTTTACATATTTCATTTTTCTGCTACGATAGGGGCGGTCAAGAGAAAAAATGTAAGACAGGAGCGAAAAAAGATGGAACGGACGATCATCTGCATCAGCCGCCAGTATGGCAGCGGCGGCCGGGAAATTGGCGAAGCAGTCGCAAAAAAGCTGGGGATTCCCTGCTACGATAAATGCCTCATTCAAAAAGCCGCGCAGGAAGCGGGGCTTTCCGAAACCGCCGTCGCGGAATACGACGAAAAGGGCGAGGATTTTGGCATTGCCGTCTCGGGCAATCCCTTTGCGGACACCGCCGCGCTGGGCGAGGCGTTTTACTCGGAAGAAGCGCGGGTCTTTGAAGCCGAGCGCCGCGCAATTTTAGAGCTTGCAGAAAAGGGTGACTGCGTCATCATTGGCCGGTGTGCCTCCGCCATTCTGCGGGCCGCAGGCTACCGTCCGCTTTCCGTTTTCATCTATGCGGATAGCGCCGACCGGGCAAAGCGGATTGCAGCGCGTAATAATTTGGATGAAAAACGCGCTCTTCATAAGGCGCAGAAGGTCGACCGGATGCGCAAGCACCACTTTGATTTTTACGCGGACACACTCTGGGGCGAACCGGAAAGCTACGATCTGATGCTCTCGTCGAGCGAATACGGCGTAAGCGGCGCGGCAAGCGTTATTGCATCCGCGAAGGAGGCGATGCAACATGAATAAGGATCTGACGACAGGCAAGCCCGAGAAGGTCCTCTGGCAGTTCTGCCTGCCGCTCTTTGGCAGCATCATTTTCCAGCAGCTCTATAACATCGCGGACAGCTTTGTGGCCGGCAAATTCATCAGCGACAACGCCCTTGCTGCCGTCGGCAACAGCTACGAAATTACGCTCATTTTCATCGCCTTTGCCTTCGGCTGCAACATCGCGTGTTCGGTTCTGGCGGCGCTGTTTTTCGGCGCGAAGCAGTATAATGACCTCAAGACGACAGTCTACACGGCGCTCATTTCCAGCTGCGTGATCTGCGCGGCGCTGATGCTTGTCGGCACGCTCTGCTGCGACAGTTTGCTTCGGCTCATCAAAACGCCGGAAGAGGTCTTCGCGGACTCGAAATTATACCTCGACATTTACATTTACGGTCTGCCGTTCGTGTTCCTCTACAATGTCGCAACCGGCATTTTCTCCGCGCTGGGCGACTCCAAAACGCCGTTTATCTTTCTTGCCTGCTCGTCCACGTCTAATATCGCGGTCGATATTCTGTTTGTTACGGCGTTCAACATGGGCGTTGCCGGTGTTGCCTGGGCGACGTTTTTGTGCCAGGGAATCAGCTGCGTGCTGGCGCTTGTGGTCGTCTTCCGCCGCTTTGCGAAAATCCCGACGGAAGGAAAAGTAAAGATCTTCTCGTGGAACCATTTTGGGCGGTTCGCGGTCATCGCCATTCCGAGCATCTTGCAGCAGAGCTTTATTTCCGTCGGCAACATCATCATCCAGAGCGTCATCAACAGCTTCGGCGCGGCCGTCATGGCAGGCTACTCTGCGGCGGTGAAGCTCAACAACATGGTTATCACGTCCCTTACCACGCTCGGCAACGGCATTTCCAACTATACGGCGCAGAACCTCGGGGCCAGCAAATATGATCGCATCAAGTCCGGCTTTTGGGCTGGTATCAAACTCGTCTGGGCGCTGTGCGTGCCGCTGGTGGCGCTCTACGTGTTCGCCGGGCAGCCGCTCGTGCATATCTTCCTCGACAGTCCCACGGGGCAGGCGATGGACACCGGCGTTGCGTTCCTGCGCATCATCGCGCCGTTCTACTTCATCGTGTCTGCCAAGCTCGTCTCCGACGGTGTGCTGCGCGGCGCGGGCCTTATGAAGAAGTTCATGATTGCGACGTTCACCGATCTGGTGCTCCGCGTGGCGCTGGCGGAGGTGCTTTCCCGCACCGCGCTCGGCACGACCGGCATCTGGATTTCTTGGCCCATCGGCTGGACGATCGCAGCGGCGCTCTCGATCGTGTTCTACGCGACTGTCCGCTGGGAAAAGGTCTATACAGCGGCATAAACCAAAAACGGAGGGAGAAATGGCGAGTACGCATAAGGACAACAACGAAATACCGCTCAGAGCAAAGGAAGTCCTTCCGGGAATGGTCGGGGGTCATAAGAAAGTAATATCGTATTTTCTCAGGAACGGCGTGGCTTCGGTCACGCCGTTTCCTGTTTCAGCAGTTCTTCCACGGGGATAAAGCCCACAAGGTCATAGGAAATGCGGATGCCCTGATGCCGCTTGCCGCTGGACTTGTCCGGAGCTTCAATGTAGATTGCCTTGACAAGCTCCCGCAGCGCATAGGGGGTAAGCTCGTCCAAATCCTCGTATTTGCGTACCCGCTGGATAAACTGCTCCAAATTTTCAATCTGTCGTTCCTGTATTTCGATTTCCTGCTGCAAAGTCTGGATTTCCTCTTTAAGCTGTGCCTGTTCGTCCTCGTAGGTCTTGCTCATCATAGAGAACCTTTCATCTGTGATGCGCTCAGCCACATTGTCCTCATAAATGCGGATAAACAGACGGTCAAGCTCTCCCAACCGCTTTTCAGCCTGTGCCAGACGCTTCTTGTGTCCGCGGATTGCGGCTTCGCTGGACAGCCGGAGCTTCTGCTCCATGACGGCACGGAAATGATCCTCATACCGACTGACATAGGAAATCACAGTTCTCATGTGCATCCAGACCAATTCTTCCAGAACAACCGCACGGATAAAGTGTGCCGAACAGATTCCCGTATTGCTGCGGTAGTTGGCGCATACAAAATGATCCTGCCGCTTTTCAAAGTAGTTGGTGGTGCAGTAGCGCATTTTTGCGCCACAATCAGCGCAATAGACCATGCCGGAAAACAGGCTGCTCTTGCCCGCCTTTGTCCTGCGGTGATGCTGTTGGCGAATCTCCTGCACCTTGTCAAAGACCTCCTGCTCAATGATCGACGGGTGGGTGTTGTAGAAAACCGCCTGTTTTTCAATAGGCGTTTCCCGCTGCTTCTTGTCCCAGATGGAGTTGGTGTAGGTCTTGAAATTGACGGTGCATCCCGTGTATTCCCGCCGTTCCAGAATGTGAACGACCGTGTTGGTGTTCCAATGGTACGGATCAGCGGTTTCCGGGCTGGGCGTCTTGATGCCCTCGCGCTTCTTGTAGGCGGTGGGGTTAAGCACCTTTTTCTCCTGCAAGAGTTTTGCAATCTGCATTGGGTCTCGCCCTTCCATGCACAGCTTGAAAATGCGCTTGACTATTTCCGGGACAGTAGGTGTTGTTGCACTCAACCTTGTCCTTGGCGGTCTGATCGGCGGCGTAATTCTGATCTGGAAGCTGGCAGTTGCCCTCTGGTATCAGGAACTGGCGGAACAGCATGCAATTCCTAATTTGGGGAAGTGTCCTTTTCATCAGAAAGGTCAAGTATTATACAGCGATGGCATCAATCCACCGGATGGGATGTGTGGCGTTGCCTGGCAGGTCATCGGCCCCATGGTTCGGCGGTTGTCCGAAGGCCAAACGGTACAGCCCACTGGCACGTGGCTCAATGAGGATTCCATCTGTGTCTTCGCTTGCCCTGACGGCATCCGGCCCGTGATTTTCTTGCTGGAGGATCAGGATAATTCCATACCGCTATAATACGAAAAAAGTCGAGGGTGCATCCCTTATATGGGAAACACCCTCGACTGATCTATTTGGTTTATTATGACCGATCCGGAAGGAGATAATGTTCCAGACCAGCACGGATAAAGTTGTCGATCGTACGCTGAATGGTTTTCCAGTCAGTGCAATGATTGCGCAGCATCAGCCGGTTAATTGCCAGGCACCCGTTCATCTGGAAGGTAAAGATAGCTTCCGCCTCCTGGAATGTCAGGAGACTATGCGACATCAGATAGGTCACATACGACTCCTTGCAGACATCCGACAGTTTGCTGAGCAGCGTCTCCGTCACGGATTCATCCAAAAACAGGATTCGGTACCGATCGTTGCTGCGAATCTTGTTGCAGAACGGGTAGGTGGTACACTGCTTGTTAGAACAAAGGACATGATCCAAAGCACAGGTGGTTTCGGACATCAGCTCCATGAAAATGTCATCCAGTACATCGTTCAAATCCAGATAGTGAAGATAAAATGTGCCGCGGTTGAGTTCCGCCTGCTTGCAGACCTCAGTAACTGTGACATGGCTGAACCCCTTCTCGCCCATAAGTTCCAGCAGCGTGTCCCGGATGATCTGCCGAGTGTAGCGGGTTCGGCGATCCATCTTCCGCCCTGTTTCTGTGTTCTCCAAAAAATCTCCTCCGATTCTCATCAAGTTCCGCCAAAGTGTTGATAAACCACACAACTTGCCGAGATTGACGATTGCATTTGTCCTTGCTGCCAGTATAATATAGCTATCAAGAAAAATCAACACGTTGTTCATAAAAATACGGTATGAATAGAAATGGAGGCATTTCAATGGGACATGTGATTGCCATGGCGGGCAAAGGCGGCGTGGGTAAGACCACACTCTGCGGCCTGCTGATTCAGCATCTCTGTGAAAGCGGCAAGAAGCCGGTGCTGGCTGTGGACGCCGATGCCAATTCCAATCTCAATGAGGTTCTTGGCGTAGAAATTGGTCCGACTTTGGGAGAACTCCGCGAGGAGATCGAACGGGCTGGAGCTGACCCAAAATACCAGATTCCTCACGGAATTACCAAGGCAGATTGGCTGGAAATACGGATGTCTGACGCCTTAACCGAAACCAAGGACTTTGACCTGCTTGTTATGGGCCGTTCCCAGGGCCAGGGCTGCTACTGCTTTGTAAACGGGCTTGTTCAGACTCAAGTGCAGAAACTTCAGAGCCAATATCCCTATATTGTGGTAGACAACGAAGCCGGTATGGAACACGTCAGCCGCGGTATTTTGCCCAACCTGGAGAAGGTACTCCTGGTCAGCGACTGCTCCCGTCGGGGCATTCAAGCTGCAGGCCGCATTGCCAAGCTCATGGCAGAGATGAACCTCCATCCGGACACGGTGGGGCTCATCGTCAACCGGGCCCCGGAGGGAAAGCTGGATGACGGCACAAAAGAAGAAATCGAGAAACAAAATTTAACGCTGCTCGGCGTGGTGCCCATGGATAACACAGTATACCGCTTTGACTGCGACGGCAGGCCTATGGTGGAGCTGCCACAGGACTCCCCTGTACGCTCCGTTCTTAGGGGCATCGTGGAAAAACTGGGGCTCTGAGAAGGAGAAAACGAAAAAATGAAAATCACTATTTGTGGAAAGGGCGGCTGCGGAAAAAGTACCGTTACCTCGCTCTTGGCTAAGGAATTTGCAAGAATGGGTAAAACCGTTCTTGTGGTGGATTCCGATGAATCTAACTTCGGCCTGCATCGTCAGTTGGGATTGGAGCTGCCACGGGACTTTACCGAGTATTTCGGCGGCAAAGACAAAGCATTCAAGAAAATGATGGCTGGAGAAATCCTGGATACCGTAAAACTGTCAACTTTTGCCAAGAAATTTTTTTCGCAAGCTTTTACCATATCGGAAATCCCCCAAGAATATGTGGCGAAAAAGGATGGTGTCATGCTGATTTCCAGCGGTAAGATACACCGAGCCAATGAGGGCTGCGCCTGTACTATGAACAAGATTTTGGAACAATTTGTTGATCATTTGACTCTAAGCCAGGATGAAATTGCGCTGCTGGACACAGAAGCCGGAGTGGAGCATTTCGGTCGGGGTGTGGACAATAGTGTGGATCAGATTCTCATGGTCGTCGATCCTTCCTTTGAATCTCTAGAGCTGACCCGGAAAATTTATGATCTGGGTCAAAGCATTGGAAAACCCGTACATTTTGTTCTCAACAAGGTGAATAATCAGAACCTTTCCACGATGCAAAAATTGGTCTGCGATCCGGATAAAATTCTGGCGGTACTCCCTTCTGATCCGGAAATTAGCGAATCTGGTTTGCTGGGCCAGGAACTGACCATGGAGAACACACCCATTCAGCATCTCGCTGTGGCACTGTTAAAGAGGAGTTCATACGGGGGTGCTGAGAACAATGCATAACATAGAAGAATATTTACACAGTCAGGAAATCGAGGCAGATCTGATTCAAGAGGTCGCCGCATTCCGCAATCAATATTCGGTGGCTCCAGAGGTTCAAGAACGTATTGCCGCCCCGTCCTTGCCGTTTTACGGAAAAGACACGCTGGAAATGGCCCTGTCTGCCATCTTGCAGGGAGAGAACCTGCTTCTGTCTGGCGGCAAAGCGACAGGAAAAAACGTGCTGTGCGAAACCCTATCCTGGGTGTTCGGCAGGCCATCCTACGATATTTCGTTCCACGTCAATACAGATAGTGCATCCCTGATCGGCACGGATACTTTTCGGGACAACGAGGTGACGCTCCGAAAGGGACCGATCACGCTTTGTGCTGAAACCGGCGGCTTTGGCGTATTGGATGAAATCAACATGGCCAAAAACGATGCTGTTTCCGTTCTGCACGCCACTTTGGACCACCGGCGCCGCATCGACATTCCCGGATACAGCCGGATCACGCTGCACCCGGCCACCCGCTTCATTGGAACCATGAACCTGGGCTATGCAGGAACCCGGGAACTGAATGAGGCCTTGGTGTCCAGATTCCTGGTCATTGAGATGCCGCCTTTGGACGAAGTAACTCTGGCATTTTTGCTGCGTCAGCATTTCCCGAACCTGAAGCAGGAGGCCCTGGAGCAGTTTTCGGGGCTGTTTCTCGATCTGCAGAACAAAGCGTCCCATGGCGAAATATCCACCAAGCCTCTGGACCTGCGGGGCATGATTGCAGGCATACGCACCATCCGTTCCGGGCTGAAACCGGCCAACGCCATCCGCATCGGAGTCCTAAACAAGTGCTTTGATCCCTTTGAAAAGGAGCTGCTGGAAGATGTTGCCAACACCAGAATCCCCGCAGACTGGACCAGGCGCGACGTCTTTGAGGATTGACCCATGAAACCCTTGGAATCGAGAATGACAGAAGACCAGCTGGAAGATCACCGGCTGGAAATTGAAAATCGGCTCCGCAACCTATTTTGGACTGTCACCGGTGATTATGCCGCGGAGTTTCAGCCGGATGTGGAAACTTACAGCAATGCGCCGGAACTGGCCCTGTATCTCGCCATCCGACAGGGAGCGCTGGCGAAGTATCTGGATGTGGAGCAGTTGACTGCCTACGCCATGAAAAAATGTGCCGAGGGCGCAGAGAAATCTGCACTGATGGAACTGATCCAGCTCTGCGCCGATGTGGCCGTGTACCCTTTGCTTCGCGCTGAGCGCAGCGGCATTGGGCAGATCCGACGGAGCGCCTTTGCATTACTGCTGGAGGATGCCCCATCCACCCCGCTGGAGAAGCTGCGGCAGTGGGTGATCCGCCATTTTCTGGTCCTGCCGGTTTCCGCCGACACCGGCATTCAGGCACAAGGGGAACGAATTGCTCAGCTTTCCGGACAGACAGATACCGACCGCCTGATTACAGCTATCGACACCATTTATGATGCTCTGCTGGCTCCGTCTACCTGGCAGACCGGCTCTTTGGACGGTACGATGGCCGTTACAGCGAAAAATCCGTCGAAGTTACGGCAGCACCAGGCTCTAACTGACAAACAGATTGATCAGGTCATGAAGGAATACCGTTCCAAATTGAAAACCGAACTTCTGAACATGGTCATCCGTCCAGTTATCCGGCAACCTGCTCCCGCACTATCCGGCGGCGATGCGGGCGATTGCTCGGCACCAGACCCGGCTCTGCGGGAAAAGGCTCACGCCTACATCGAACGGCAGTTTGGGAAAAGCAGTCTTTCCCGGCTGGAACAGGATCGGATTAACCGCAGACTGTGTACTGGTCTGCATCAACGGTGCTCTCTCTATTTTACGGATGGCATTCTCTCTAATCCCGCTATAAAAAACACGCAATACCTGCGGACCCGCATGCAGGAAGCGAAAAATGAGATGTACTTTGAGATGAAAAAGAATGCCGTGCGGCGCTCCATCGGTGTGCTCTCCACCATGCTAAAGCAGGCACAGCTCCAGCAGCAGGAGGAGGACACTGTCCGGGCGGAATACGGGCAAATTCGACCGGCTGATCTTTGGAAGGTCGGCCGCTCCAGAGATAACAAACTCTTTGACTGCCGAAAAAAACGGGAAAGCTCCAATATTGTGGTAGATATTCTGCTGGACAGCAGCGGTTCCGAAACACAGCGTCAGCCACAGATCGCTGTGCAGGCATACCTCATTAGTCAGGCATTTAGCAATGTGGGAATTCCGCACCGGGTCAGCAGCTTTTGCTCTTACTGGGAGTATACTATTGTCCACCGCTTTCGGCAGTATGACGATACAGAAAGTAGTAATCGAAACATTCTACAATTCCGTGCCTTCGGCAATAACCGGGATGGGCTTGCCATTCGATCCATCGTTGATGATTTTAAATGCCGTAGCGAGGAAAAGAAAATCTTGATTATCTTGTCTGACGGCAGGCCAAACGCCGTCGGTCTAAGCCACTCGGGAATGGAACCCCCTATTCCCTATGTGGGAGAATTGGCCGTGCGGGATACGGCACTGGAGGTTCGAAAGGCCCGAAATCTAGGCATTTCTGTATTGGGCATCTTCATCGGTGACGAAGAAGATCTGGCCATAGAACGGAAAATCTTCGGTAAGGAATTTGTCTATACGCAGAAGATTGAAAGCTTTGCGCATATTGTGGGAACATATCTCCGAAAGCAAATGGAACAGGACTGATCAATTCCGCCGCACACGGGGCGCTAATAATGAATAATAAAGAGGTGAACTATTATGGATGGATGTCAGGAAGCCAGAAACGCCATTACTATCACTGAAGTTCCCTGCCCTCAGTGCGGGGGCGGGGTGGAGGTCTTTATCCGGGACGGTTCCCTGGCGGCGGATGCCGTCTGCGACGCCTGCGGTCATGTGATCCCTGCAGGCACCAACATAGGAGGGTAAGCCTTTGACACACCAACAACCAACCACCAATCGCGCCTTTCAGGAGATGCGGAAGCCGGCTCTGGACCGGCTGGCAGACCGGGTGCCGGAGGAACTCTCGGCCCGGACGGGTATCCCTTTTGATCGGCAGCGGCAGGTATTTTCCCTGTCCAGCCTGGGACGGAACATGGAAATTGACTATCCCGGCTATGAAATTCGCCCGGCGGTGGATGACTGGCACCACTTGCTGATCCTACACTACCTGGACCTGGCCGATGGGACACCTTTGAGCCATCAGTTGATGGCCTTTGGGGACCTGCCCAGTGGCATGGTCCGGGGTGGGGGCTTCGACCGGCAAAGCGAGCAGGATCTTGGCCTGCGCCTGGGCCATGCGCCCCAGGCGCAAGTGGAAAGAGCCTGCCGGGCCATGGGAGGCGTCCTGACGCCGTCCAACGCCGACGTCTGTGCTGTCTTCTCCCTGTTTCCTAATTATCCCATCACGCTGAAACTCTGGTTTGCCGATGAGGAGATCCCTGGCAGCGGACGGCTGTTCCTGGACCGGAGCGCTTCCCACTACCTGACGGTAGAGGACACCGTCACCGCTGGCTCCGTTCTGATGGAGGTCCTGTTTCAAGAGCTGAATGCCCTCTGCTGAAAGAAGCCGGAATGGTCGCTGCGGCCATTCCGGCTTCTTGATCGGTTCAGGGAATGTACTTCATTCCCCACTGAGAGATGGCATAAAAAATCGGCAGTAGATCTCGACCTTTCTCGGTGAGGAAATATTCCACCCGCAGAGGCATTTCATTGTATTGGACACGTTGAACCAATTCATCCGTTTCCAAATCCTTCAGTGCGTTGGTCAGAGCTGTATTGGTAATGGGCTTGAGAACCTTTTTCAGTTCCCCAAACCGCATAGGACACTTGATGCACAGCTCATAGAGGATTTGGAGTTTCCATTTGCCCTGCAGCATTTGAACCACCGGTGTGACCGGGCAGTTTCCCTCGCCGGTTAGAATGACACTGCCAACCTTTTCTTTGAATTCTTCATAAGTCATAATTGG
>OGFN01000193.1_pt1 | contig 34075 bp, 29 predicted proteins | sample 1570921 | NCBI WGS metagenome assembly OGFN01 (sample SAMEA2581940, study PRJEB24529) | metagenome | biome: Human gut stool | place: China | collected 2011
TATACAACATATTAATCCCCTTGTTTATGGAATATTTACTTTTAATTTCTCTATTCATATTCATTTGCTGAATTACACACAAAATCAATACCTCTATTTTTTGAGTAAATACAATATTGATAGAAAGATTTTGAAGCAAAAATGAATAGTCATAACCTAATAAGATTGTAAATGATAATAATATATTCAAAGACAAAATGGCAAATTCAACTATCAATTCATATCGCCAAACAAATTACAAACCTCAACAAAGATATTGCGTCGAACAGCAAAATATAATAATTAGTGCTTCATTTGATAAAACGCTTAAGAAACAATGAACAAATTATAGACAACCTAACAATAAACCCGCCTAACCAACGTTTATTGACTATAAGACTATTACTTTTGCGATAGTCAAATTAATAAAAGATAAGATATACGATGAAAACAAAAACGCTGATACCTGCTTTCTCATTATTAATGCTGATGTCGTGCAAGACAACGACCAATAATATCACCTATTTTCAGGATTTAGATAACCAGATGCCAACTATTACGGAGCAATCTGTTAATTATACACCTCGGATTGCTCCAGATGATCAATTGTCAATAACCGTATCAGGAACAGATCCGAATGCTGTAGCAGCATTCAATATGCCACTTGCCAGCTATTTGGCCCCAGGGGAAACAAATGTTACCTCTACACCTGTACTTCATACTTATTTAGTAAATTCACGCGGAGAGATTGATTTCCCAGTACTTGGTAAAGTACAAGTTGCCAATATGACACGTGGCGAATTGACAGACATGATGACTGAAAAGATTTCCGCTTACGTCAAGTCTCCAATTGTTACGATACAGATAAGGAATTTCAAAGTTTCAGTACTGGGTGAAGTTAATAAACCCGGAACGGTAAATGTACCTAATGAACGCCTGTCCGTACTCGATGCGCTCGGTATGGCAGGCGATTTAACGATCTACGGCAATCGTACTAACGTGCTTTTAATCCGTGATAACAATGGTCAAAAGGAATACCATCGTTTTGATCTGACATCCTCAGAAACTTTAACTTCACCTTATTATTATCTACAACAAAATGATGTTCTTTATGTGGAACCTAATAAAGCAAGGAAAGGTAATGCCAAATATAGTCAAAGTGGGCAGTTTAATGTGTCTCTGGCTTCGACTATAATTAGTGCTTTATCAGTGCTGGCATCATTGGGTATTGCATTGTTGGTTAAATAAATCTCTTAATTATGAATGACGAAAATATACATATCGGAACTTTGCTAAAGCAATTCTTTGGTTATTGGAAAATATACGTGCCTATTGGCATTATTTGTTTGATTGCTGCGATTTGTTTTTTGATGGTTACATCTAAAGAATATGAATTCACAGCACGAATGCAATTAATAAATGATAAGCAAGGAATGATGTCCGAATTGAAGATGCTTAAAAGCAGTGGTATCGGATCCCTGTTAGGGGGTAGTGGATCAGGAATTAGTGTGGAGGATGAAGTCATTGTATTAACATCACGTACTAACATGGCTGAAGCAATTCTACAAACCGGATATCAGGTAGAAACGCGTCAACGTAATGGTATAAAAAATGTATTACTTTATGGAAAAGATAATCCTATCACCTTTCTATTTCCAGAACAGTTTTTGGATACCATCAGTGAATCTATAAAGATGAAAATAACATTATCTGATAATAAGATACGATCAATCCAAGTACAGTCGAAGCTGTTTAAAACAGTAAAATTGCAAGAACAAGCATTACCCTCTCGTATATCATTACCAATCGGAAACATTCTAATTTCTCCAAATACCGATATAAAAATTTCTAAAAAGCAAACAATTACTTGCCAAATAACTCCGTTGCAACAAGTATATGAAGATTTATATGAGGATGTATATGCCGGAGCTCAAGAAACAGTTTCAGACATTATATTGCTAAGTTTTGATAATGAAAATAAGCAGCGCGGCTGTGACTTTCTGAATGCATTAATGGCGGTTTTCAATCAATATTCTCGTAATGTTAAAGTGAGAGAAGCGAATCTGAATGCAAAATTTGTGAGAGAGCGTTTAGATACAATAACAACAGAATTAGCTTATCTGGAACATAAGATTGAAACTTATAAAAAGCAGAATAACATCCCGGAACCTACATTGTACGCCAAGGCTGCTATCACGGGATACCAAGAACTTGAAAGTACTATCTTAGAGACGGAGGCCCGCTTAAAGATGCTGGATTATGTGGTTGATTATATGAAAAATCCAGAAAATGAATATGCGTCCATTCCGGCTGTCGAAGGAATAGGAGAGAAATCAATTGCTCTTTACAATCAATTAGTACTTGACCGCCAACGTTTGCTACTTTCTTCCGAAAAGGGCAATCCGGCTTTAATTCTAGCAGATAAACAATTGGCAGAACAACGAAAGATGCTCATGGAAGCTATAGATGCAGCCCGAAAAAGCATCCGCGCAAGCTTAGAAGCAATCAATAAGAAAAGCCATACATTCAATAATCAACTGAGTGCTTTACCCACGCAAGAACGAGAGTATATTGAAATGAAACGTCAGCAGAGAATCAAGGAAACTGTATATCTTTTCCTCATGCAGAAACTACAGGAAAAAGAATTGGTTAATTCTCCCGATGAACAAACCGGAAGAGTTATTGATAGGGCTTATTGTTCAGCAAAGCCCATTTATCCCTCTAAAATAATTGTGTTATTGGTTGCATTTGTAATAGCTTGTATTATCTCATTAATTACAATTAGCATATATATATATACATTTATAAAAAAATAATTACTATGCCATCTTTGATATTCTCAAAAAATAATCTTTTCTTCACCTTTTTGGTGATAGGTTATCTTTTTGGGGTTATATTATACGATTTCGTAGAATTCAAGTTTACTGATGAATTAATGGCATTATTCCTTGTTTTATTTGCAGCAATGATAATATGGGAGCGAAGAAAATGGCAAGAAGTTATACCTATAGGAATAGTATTTTTCATTTTTTCATTTTATACAATATACTCATTTATTATTCATTCAAATGTACATCAGGCTATTATCAAAGACTTAATAATTCAGATGAAACCATATATTGGCTTTTATTGCGCATATTTGATTGCCCCCCAATTTTCATTATCTCAAAAGCGTTTTATTTGCATTTTATGCTTAATTATAAGTGGCTTAATTTTTATTATTGGAATTACAAATAACATTTATTTAATATTTGGGCATCCATCTCGCTTAGCCACAGCAGCTACAGCTACAGCTTTTCTGTTTATTTATTGCAGTGCATATACATGGAGTGATGTTTTTGTTTTCATAATATTACTCACAGTAGGTGTTTTTTCTACACGTTCTAAGTTTTATGGTTTTTGGATTGTTGCAGTATTTTTATTATTATATAATAAGACTGGCGGTAAACTGCGTTTTAATTGGAGTGCCATTGGAGTCGCTATTTGCATCTTTTGTCTTGCAGTATGGTTAAGTAAAGATAAGATAATTCTATATTATATAGATGGCATGATGAACTCACGTGAAATGTGGAGCCGCCCTGCTATGATGTTAACCTCCGGGCATATTATATATGATTATTTCCCATTTGGTAGTGGACTAGGTAGTTTTGGCACATTTGCTTCTGGAGAATATTATTCTACTATATATGAGACATATGGAATTGATGAGTTATGGGGAATATCTCGCAATGCCAATTTCTTTATATGTGATGCATTTTACCCTTCATTAGCCCAATTTGGTGTAGTAGGAATAGTATTATACTTTACTTTTTGGGGATCAATTCTTTATAAAGGCTATCATTATTTATCTAATAACAATCAAAAACAATGGATAATCTTGCTGTTTTCTTTTTTATTTTTCTTTATCGAAGGAATTGCAGATACCACTATTACGCATAATCGTGGATTATTCATTTTGATTATTACTGCAATTACCCTTAATGAAATGAAATGTCACTATGAGACTACAAGCAAACACTTATAGAAAAGGAGCGATCTACTCTACTAGCCTGAGTGTTGTCGTTAAGTCTATCGCTTTCATTCAGAATTTCTTGATAGCTTACTTTCTTGGAGCAGAAACAGGCACAGATATTTATTTTTATATATTTGGTGGCATTATTGCTGGATGCGAGATAATCCAAACTATCGCGTCATCAGTTTTAATTCCTTACTCAATGCAATTACGTAACCAAAATTCATTTCATGAAGAGAATAGCTATTTAAACGCTTTTATATATACTATTGCCTGTATAATTATACTTATTCTTATTATTGTCATTATAGCAGGGGAAGAGTGTATTCGTTCATTATCTAACTTCCGAAAAGAAGATATCCATATGCACATACAATTACTATATATTCTTTTACCCGCTTCTCTTCCATATGTATTCAACATCATTTTTGCAGAAATACTAGCTTCGCATAAATATTTCACATTCCCGCAATTGATAGCTGTAATAAACAATCTATTAATCATTGTTTTCATGATATTATTTCATAACTATTGGGGAGTTTTATCTTTAGCTTTAGGTTTTGCGCTAGCTACAGTTGTGAATTTATTTTGGTTACTATTCTTTATGAAATATAATTTGGCATGGAGTTATACGTGTATTTCATTCAAGCATCTCAAAAGAAATTTTAGCGATATCTGTACAGTCTTTCTTAATCATTCTATTGTGGCTTTTACTACAATGTTTCCTCTTTATTTACTCTCAATGTTCTACCCAGGAACAATCACAGTGGTAACTTATGCAACAAAACTCCTTCAAGCACCAATGAATTTGTTACTTCAACTATTTGCTGTGCTCCAAATTAAGCTTAGCGAACAATACTCTTTACATATATTTAGAGCAATGCGTCAAACATTCATACAAATAGGGAGCAAAGCCGTTTTATTAAGTATATTTGGAACAATATTGTTTTTCTTATTTCGTATTCCTATTATTGAATTTTTTTTTGGGAAAGGAGCTATGACACCTGAAAACATCTCTCTATTTATAAATATTATGGGTATATTAATCATAGGTATACCTTTTTCTATTATTATAGCGGTTTCTTCACGCATGTTATTTGCACTGCATAAAGTGAAAATTTATAGTATGATCATGATACCAATGAATTTACTAACTTGTGCCATCTATTATTGGCTAATAATCCAGAAAGGAGCTATAGGATATGCCCAAACTGAAATTTGTACTGAAATACTGAAAGCTATTATAATTCTAATTTGTACGTTCCACTTATTAAAAAAAATAAAATGAGAATTTTACATTTAATATATTCATTCAATATAGGCGGAGCAGAACGTATGGTTATTGCTCTTGCTAATCATCAGATAATGAATAATCAGGTAGGATTATGTATTATCAATAATCTATATTCTCAAGATTTATTAAATGAATTGGATAGCCAAATACAAATATTTCATATCAATCGAAGAAAAGGAAGTCATAATATTAATGATGTATTCTTATTAAATTGGTATATATTTAGATTTCATCCAGATATTCTTCACATTCATGATTCAGATGCAATACTTTATATACCAGTGCACTATTTATATTCTACATTATTAACTATTCATGCGACTAATTTACCACTAAAAGGAATTAAACAATATGATCAAACAGTGGCAATTTCGAAAGCCGTAGCTAATATAACAGAAAAGAGAGGGTTCCATAAACCGAAAGTTATATATAATGGTATTCTAACTTCTGCTATTCAGCAAATTCCCCAACAAAACAGATATGGTGAAAAGCATTTCCGTATAATACAGATTGGTAGATTAGAACATACAATTAAAGGACAACATCTATTGCTAGAAGCTTTATTCAAATTGGGTTCTCCTTGTGTAACAGTTGATTTTGTAGGCAGTGGCAGTTCTGAGAAATATTTAATAGAAATAACTAAAAAACTCAAGTTAGAAAATCAAGTTAACTTTTTAGGAGATTGTGATATAAAGTGGATATATCAACACCTCTGCAAATATCAATTGCTAATACAACCTTCTATAAGTGAAGGATTTGGACTGACAATTGCTGAAGGAATGGCTGCTAATGTTCCAGTACTGATATCTAATTTACCAGGACCAATGGAAATAATAGGCGAAGGAAAATTTGGTTATTATTTTAAAAGTAATGACACAGATGATCTTTATCTGAAATCGCAACTTCTTTTAATGGTTTAAAAACCAGCCTTAAATTTTGCTACTAAAGCAAGCAAATATATAGCCGCAAACTTTAACTTTAATCAAACTGCTGAACAATATATAAATATATACAATGAATCTATCTATAAAAAACATCACAAATAAGCACCCTGAATTCTGTTTCTTCTTTATGGCCGTAGTGGTTATAATTTTTCAGTTTTTTGTGTTGCGTCATGAAGTCATATTGGAATATGACAATAACAATAAAGTAGTAACATATGGATTGCGTTCTCTCGCTGATGCAATAATTCTTTTAATGCCGTATTGGGTTTTACCAGCGAAATATCGTCATTGGATTTGGTTAATAATCATTCTATTTACGGTTTGGACTTTATCTCAATTGTGGTACTATCGTACTTATAATGATCTTATGCCTTTTACTTCATTCACTCTGTTTTCTAATATATCTTTTCTATTAATAAAAAGTATAAAAGCTTCCATCCATATGATAGATTGGAGCATAATTATATCACTATTTTTGCTGTTATTTTGTGATATTTCATTTTTCTGTAGAAATAATAAAAGAATCATAAAGTACAAAGAAAGATTCATTCCCATCTTTCTCTCTATTTTATTTGCTGCATTCGTTCACTTTGCTAATGCCTCATTTTTTTATATAAAAGGAAAAGGAGCAAATAGTATTTTTGAAAGATATACTAATTCTCTAGGCTATGCTTATTATTTCAATATGAATGGTTTTGTTGCTTTAGGAATACATTCTATTATTGAAACCGTATGGGAGAATCAAGAACTAACAAAAAAGGAAATGAACCAAATAAAGGATTATTTCAAATGCCATGGCAATAATTATATAGATAATACATATTCTGCTTCCAAAGGAAAGAATTTAATTCTTATCATAATAGAATCACTTAATTCTTGGGTAATAGATTTTAAAATCAACAATATAGAAGTAACTCCTTTTTTAAATTACATATGTTCCCAAGATAGCACTATTGTTGCTCTTAAAGTACAACCTCAAGTTAAAGATGGTCGTTCCAGTGATGCACATTTTATGTACAATACCGGAATACTTCCATTAAAAAAAGGCTCTATTGCTACTAAATATGGTGATACAACCTACCCTTCATTGGCAAAAGCTTTAAGAGGATACAAGGCTGTAGAATTTATTTGTGATGATGCGAAATTCTGGAATCAAAAAGTGACAGCCTCAAGTTATGGATTTGAATATATATATGATCGGAATAGTATGCATTACGTTGATAATGGAGTTGTCAAAGATGGAGATATGTTCCAATTTGCAAGTATCTTTCTTGAAAAAGAAAAACAACCTTTTTATGCACAATTAGTGACAATCTCAATGCATCAACCTTATAATGAACTGACACTCCCTGCTACTAAAATATCTCAGTGCAATAAATATTCTGCTGAGGTCAGAAATTATTTGGAAGCGGTTCATTATTGCGATAATGCATTAAGTAAATTCATTCAAAATTTAAAATCGAGTGGTTTGTATGCACATTCTGTAATAGCCATTATTTCAGATCATAATGAAATGAATAAGAATATTCCAGAAGGAAGGAAAAGGGCGACACCAAATGATAAAGAAATAGCAATGATAGTACTCAATACTCCTTGTACTCTAAAATATCAAGGAAAATTAGGACAAATTGATATATATCCTACTCTTTTAGATATTATGGGAGCCAATGATTATTCATGGAAAGGATTGGGACGAAGTATATTCCGAAGAAAAGAAGAGGACAAAATAGAATCAGAAAAAATGTGGAATATTTCCTCTCTGCTAACAACTAAAAGATACTTTAATAATTACATTTTCCAATGAGAATCCTTATTGTTAATAAATTTTTTTATTTCCGAGGTGGTGATTGCATTTATTCTTTAAATCTCGGTCAAATGTTACGTGATGTAGGGCATGAGGTACATTTCTATGCCATGAATTACCCACAAAACATCCAATGTAACGATAATGAGTTTTTTGCTGAAGAAATTAGCTTCACCAATATCAACCTGAAAAAAAAAATAAAGGCTGCCAACCGTATTATATGGGGGGCAGGAGTAGCACAAAACTTTAAAAAACTTTTAGATGAATTTCAGCCGGATGTTGTACACCTGAATAATATTCATTCATATCTTTCACCTATGGTTGCGAAACTGGCATATCAAAGAGGAATCAAAGTGATCTGGACACTCCATGATTATAAACTGATCTGCCCTTCATATAGTTGTCTTTGCAAAGGGAATATCTGCGAAGCATGTTTTACGGATAAAAAGTATGTAATACTCCATAAATGCATGAAGAATAATCTTATGGCTAGTATCTTGGCTTGGTGGGAAGCTGCAAATTGGAATAAAAATAAGCTCTCATTATGGACAAATAGTTTTATCTGTCCCAGCCAATTCATGGCAAAAAAAATGCAGCAAGGAGGATATCCGGCCAGTAAACTACAGGTCATTAATAACTTCATTGGAAGAGAACAAGTGCAATTAATGAGTACGGTTAATCTCATACGGGAAGAAGCATACGCATATATAGGACGACTTTCACAAGAAAAAGGAATTGAGTCACTTTTAAAAGCTGCCTCTCGTTTACCTTATAAATTATATATTGCCGGCAGTGGCCCTTTAGAAGCTGAATTGAAGAAAAAATATACTGCAAATAATATAATCTTTCTTGGATATTTGGGAACAAAGGATACTATTGAACTTTTTAAAAAAGTATCTTTTACTGTCATTCCTTCTATATCGTATGAGAATAATCCACTAGGTGTAATAGAATCCATGTGTTGTGGTACTCCTGTGTTAGGACGAAATATTGGTGGCATACCGGAATTATTAGAAATCAGCAGTTTTAATTGCCTCTTCACCCAAGACAAAGAATTACCTTCACTAATTACTAAAATGTTCAATACCGTTGTTTCTGCCGATCGAAATGAATTATCCACTGCTGCATTGCAACGCTTCTCTAGCGAACATTATTATCAAAAGTGGCTTGAAATAGTAAAACAAGGATGAAAAATAATATTTTTATAAATAAACTGCATATATGAAATCTGCTATAAATTCACCTACTGATATGTGTATTATCGTCACATACCGCTGCCCTATGCAGTGCCAAATGTGTAATATCTGGCAAAATCCGACCGATAAAGATAAGGAGATTACTCCTGCAGAGATAGAGAAACTACCTAAGGTGAAATTCATTAATATAACCGGCGGAGAGCCGTTCATCCGGGAAGATTTGGAGGAAATAGTGGAAGTAGCATTCCGCAAGTCTCCCCGTGTTGTTATTTCAACTTCAGGATGGTTTGAAGAACGCACCATTCATTTGGCTGAGAAGTTTCCCAATATAGGAATACGCATCAGCATCGAGGGATTATCTCAAAAGAATGATGAGCTTAGAGGACGTCAAGGAGGATTTGATAGAGGAATACGTACTTTATTACGATTAAAAGAAATGGGTATCAAAGATATAGGCTTCGGCATTACGGTTTCCGATTCTAATTCGACTGATATGCTTTCTCTTTATCGTTTATCACGCTCACTCGGTATGGAATTTGCAACTGCTGCTTTGCATAATTCGTATTACTTCCACAAAATAGATAATACTTTCACCAATAAGGAAGAAGTTTGTAGCAATTTCGGCAAATTAATTGAATGGCAATTGAGAGAGAAGCATCCCAAAGCTTGGTTTCGCGCTTACTTCAATTGGGGATTAATAAACTATATACAAGGAAAACCACGTTTGCTTCCTTGTGAAGCCGGACTGGTAAACTTCTTTGTAGCTCCTTATGGCGATGTGTATCCATGCAATGGATTGGAAAGTAAATACTGGAAAGAAAGCATGGGAAACATCCGCACAATGTCTTCTTTTCAGGACTTATGGAGAAGTGAACAGGCCGAGCGTGTCAGAGCCCACGTACGTAAATGTCCCAAGAATTGCTGGATGGTAGGCACCGCCGCTCCGGTAATGAAGAAATATATTACCATCCCATTACGATGGGTGTTACATCAAAAAATACAGTCCGCAATGGGACATCCTATAAATCTGAAAGGCTAAAAACATGAAAATCGTAGTTACAGGTACCAGAGGTATTCCCGGCATACAAGGAGGAGTAGAGACCCATTGCGAAGAACTATATCCTTTAATCGTAGATGAACAACATGAAGTGATTGTGGTTCGCCGTCCCGACTATGCAACAGACCATACTGTAAAAAGCTATAAACAAGTTACAATAAAAGACATAAAAGTGCCTCGAAACAAGCATCTGGAAGCTTTCTTACATACGTTTCTGGCCGTATTGTATGCCCGGAAAGTGGGAGCGGACATCGTACACATTCATGCAGTAGGCCCGGCTCTGATGACCCCTATAGTACGTATGTTAGGAATGAAAGCGGTAGTAACACATCATGGTCCGGATTATGACCGAGAAAAATGGGGGGGATTTGCCAAATGGATACTTCGGATGGGAGAAAAGGTCGGCGTACACTATGCAAACCATGTGATCGTGATTTCAGAGCACATACGGAATATGATACAGCAACGGTATCCATCGAAAAACAATATCACTTTAATACATAACGGAGTCAATGTAAGCTCCGGGATATCTGATACAGGCTATCTTCACAGTCTGGGGCTAACCGAATACTCTTATATTCTGGCTGTTGGCCGTCTGGTAAAAGAAAAAGGATTCGACAAGCTGGTTGAAGCATTCAAGGAACTGTCTCCGTCCTCCGTAAAGTTAGTAATAGCCGGTGATGCCGATCATCAGGATGAATATGCCCAAAAATTAAAGGGGATATGTCAAAGAGAGGAAAATATAATTCTGACCGGCTTTATAAAAGGAGATAAATTAGCACAATTATACACATACGCCCGGCTATTTGTATTACCGTCGACTCATGAAGGATTGCCAATCGCATTGCTCGAAGCTATGAGTTATGGATGCCCTATACTTGCAAGCGACATACCTGCCAACAAGGAAATAGGATTGCCGGATGAATGTTACTTCAAAAATGGTAATCTTACCAGCTTGCAACAAACATTGGAAAAGAAACTAGAAAGTATTCAGGCAGAACGGATTACTTATGATCTTTCATCGTATGACTGGCACCATATTGCCCGGCAGACTAAAGAAATTTATGATTCTTTGATAAGTAAAGCAATATAGAATAAAATTTACCGTTTTATTAATCAAAAGAATTGTAACATTTTATACGAATATGCATTACCTATCATATCATTTTCCACTACAACGGAAATACAATCGAATCTTTAAACGAACATTTGATATTGTGTTCGCTTCAATAGTCCTATTATTAATATATCCATGGGTATATATCCTCATAGGATGTTGTATTAAGATAAAGATGCCAGGCAAGATTATATTTTCTCAAAAACGGAACGGACAATACGGAAAAGTATTTGTCTGTTATAAATTCCGTTCCATGCTACCCAATGGGGAATCTGATACACAGCAAGCATATCATGACGATCCCCGCATCACTCCACTCGGACGTTTTCTACGCACCACCAGCATTGATGAATTACCCCAGTTTTGGAACGTGCTTATTGGAGATATGTCGATAGTAGGTCCCCGGCCCCATATGCTGATACACACGGAACAATATTGCGGCATCATTCCTGACTATAACAAGAGACTGCTGGTGAAACCGGGAATAACCGGTTGGGCACAGATACACAACCTGCGTGGAGAAACGGAAAAATTGGATAAAATGAAAAAAAGAGTAGAATATGATATTTGGTATATTGAACATTGGTCATTTGCACTGGATCTGAAAATCATGCTCAACACTCTGAAAATTATATTCCGATAAACTTATGCGTACAGTCTGCCATATTCTTGCCATTCTATTTTGCGCCTTTACTACCGGATCGGCAGTAAAGGCGCAAAATGGGTGGAAACGGCAAAATTTATCTTCTTTTGTAGAATATGGCGCCTCCGTCCACACGGGTGAGAATACTCCTCTATGGCATGTAAGCAATCAACATGGCTTCTCCTCAATCGACAATAATACTTACCTGAGAGGAGGAGCTTTTTATACGGATACACTTCGTAATTGGCGTCTTGAAGGTGGCTTGGATATGGCAGTAGCTTCTGGTTTCACATCTACCTTTGTACTGCAACAAGGCTACGCAGACATACGGTACAAATGGATAGGGTTACTTATTGGTAGTAAAGAAATTGACTCTCCATTATTAAACCAACAATTGAGTAGTGGCGGATTAACCTGGTCGGGCAATGCAAGACCCATTCCGCAAGTATGGATAGGACTCCCCGAATATGTACAGATACTTCCAAGACTTGCTCTGAAAGCGGAAATTTCGTACGGATGGTTTACTGATAATAATTATCAAAAGAAACAGGTAGGAGAAGATTATTGGTATACCAAAAGCATTAAGTATCACCACAAAAGCGGTTTCCTTCGCATCGGTGTGCCGCAAGGGAAATGGCAACTGGATGTAGGCATGAGCCTGGATGTACAGTTTGGCGGTTATAAAAGTGCCGGAATGGATGCAGGAGATTTGGGAAATAGCTGGAAAGATTATTTTAAAGTATTCATCCCCAGACGTGGAGATGACAGTAGTCCGGAGGGAGAACAAATAGCTTACCAAGGAAATTTCATGGGTAGCGAACATATCCGTATGACCTACCGCCACGACGCCTTCTCCATAAGTGCCTATTTGGAAAATTACTATGATGATTTCAGTGGAATGGGGAAATTAAATGGTTTTGATGGGTTATGGGGAGTTGAATATAAATCCAATCACCGGCAAGCCATCAATGGCTTTGTGCTGGAATATTATCAGACTACCAACCAAAGCGGCCCTATGCATGGAGTGGATTTCACGGTAGTGGAAAAGACGGGCGGAGCTGATGACTATTATAATAATGACTGGTATCCCGGCTGGGTGCACTGGGGAATGGCGATGGGAAATCCCCTGGTTGCATCTCCCATCTACAACAAAGACGGCGATATGAGCTTCAAATACAACCGCATCCGGGCAATGCATCTGGGCTGGAGCGGAGACATCAGTGCCGAATGGACTTATCTTGCAAAACTATCATATAATAAAACTTGGGGAACTCCTTTCAAACCTATACCCGATATATTAGAAAATTTTTCTACTTTTGCATCAGTTTTCTATTCTCCCCGAAAATGGAAGGGATGGCAGTTCAATGCTTCCGTTGCTTTCGACATAGGAGAGATATATGGCGACAATCTGGGTTGCCAACTGAAAGTACGAAAAAAATTCTAAAAAGATGAATTATATAGAAACGGAAGTTGATGGTGTATGGCTGATTGAGCCGAAAGTGTTTTGTGATGAACGGGGCTATTTTATGGAAGCCTTTAAAGAAGAGGAATTCAAAGCGCACGTCGGGGACGTCCATTTTATTCAGGACAACGAGTCGAAATCCTCTTTCGGCGTGTTGCGCGGATTGCACTATCAAAAAGGAGAACATTGTCAGGCCAAACTGGTGCGTGTCATAAAAGGGAGAGTGCTGGATGTGGCGGTAGACTTACGCCAATCATCTCCAACATTCGGTAAGTACGTCAGCGTGGAACTGAGCGAGGAGAATCAACGCCAGTTCTTCATTCCCCGTGGATTTGCACATGGCTTTTTGGTGCTCAGCGACGAAGCTATTTTTACATATAAAGTGGATAATGCGTATGCCCCACAGGCAGAAGCATCCATTCGTTTCAATGACGATACAATAGGTATAGACTGGCCTGTTGCCGAAGAACAATTATTATTATCCCCCAAAGATAAAGCCGCCCCGCTTTTTCGGGATGCGGAATATTTTGAATAAGAGAATATGAAAATAGCTATTGTCGGTACAGGGTACGTCGGTCTGGTGACTGGAACCTGTTTTGCAGAAATCGGTGTCAACGTTATTTGTGTAGATACCAACAGTGAGAAAATAGAAGCACTGAAGAAAGGTATCATTCCTATCTATGAGAATGGTTTGGAAGAAATGGTGAACCGCAATGTAAAAGCTGACCGCCTGCACTTCACCACTTCCCTGGAAAGTTGCCTGAACGAAGTGGAAGTCGTCTTCAGTGCTGTTGGTACTCCGCCCGATGAAGATGGGAGTGCCGATCTTAGCTATGTGCTTGAAGTTGCCCGCACCATCGGACGGAATATGCAGAAGTACATGCTGGTGGTTACAAAAAGTACCGTTCCCGTAGGTACGGCAAAGAAGGTGCGTGCCGCCATTCAGGAAGAATTGGATAAACGGGGTGTTAGTATTCAATTCGATGTAGCTTCCAATCCCGAATTTCTGAAAGAGGGCAATGCTATCAATGATTTCATGAGTCCCGACCGCGTAGTAGTGGGAGTGGAATCCGAACGTGCAAAGAAGTTAATGAGTAAGCTATACAAACCATTCTTGCTAAACAACTTCCGCGTCATCTTCATGGATATTCCATCTGCCGAAATGACCAAATATGCAGCCAATTCCATGCTTGCTACCCGCATCAGTTTTATGAACGATATTGCCAATCTTTGTGAACTGGTAGGTGCAGACGTCAATATGGTGCGTAGCGGCATTGGTTCGGACACCCGTATCGGACGTAAATTCTTGTATCCGGGCATCGGCTATGGCGGTTCTTGTTTCCCTAAAGACGTAAAAGCTCTTATCAAAACTGCTGAGTTGAACGGTTATCAGATGCGCGTGCTTCATGCTGTAGAAGAAGTGAACGAATTGCAGAAAAGTATTCTCTTTGAAAAACTCTGTAAGCATTTCGATAACGATTTAAAAGGGAAGACCATCGCTTTGTGGGGATTAGCTTTCAAACCGGAAACCGATGATATGCGCGAAGCGCCCTCACTGGTCTTGATAGATAAATTGCTTAAAGTCGGATGTAAAGTGCGTGCTTACGATCCTGCTGCAATGGACGAATGCCGCCGCCGGATAGGAGAGAGCATTTACTATGCAAGAGACATGTATGATGCCGTACTTGATGCTGATGCCTTGATGCTGGTTACTGAATGGAAGGAGTTCCGGTTACCGTCCTGGGCAGTTATCAAGAAAACAATGGAACGAGCTGTAGTGCTGGACGGGCGCAACATCTATGATAAAAAAGAAATGGAAGAGCAAGGATTTATTTATTATTGCATCGGACATTAAGAACATAAAACAGAGGGAGTTATGATAAAGTGGGGTACTATTTCTATAGTGCTCGTTATTGTGCTGACATCTTGCAATAACGTCAAAAGTGGAGAGACTTCCAGCAAGGAAGATCTGACCGCAAAGGAAATGTTGCAAGGTATCTGGATAGATGACGAGACGGATATGCCGTTAATGCGTATTAGCGGTGATACGATTTATTATGTCGACCCTCAAAATATTCCAGTTTATTTCAAGGTACTTCGCGACACAATATATGTACGAGGTAATACCCCTATAGCTTATAAAATAGACCGGCAGACAGAATACAGTTTCTGGTTCCATTCGCTTTCTGATGAAATCGTGAAATTGCATAAGTCAGAAAACCCGGAAGATACACTGTCATTCTCCAGTCAGAAAGCGGAAGCCATTCCCACTATCTCTGAAGTGGTGCAAAAGGATAGTGTGGTAATGTATAAAGGAACACGTTATCGGGGATACGTCTATATTAATCCTTCCAAAATGAAGGTCATCAGGACTATCTATTCAGATGAAGGAATTGGCATCGACAATATATACTACGACAATGTGATTCATATCTGTGTCTATGAAGGGAAGAATTTACTGTACGGTCAAGATATAACCAAGAAAATGTTCCATACTGTCTTCCCGGAAGAGGTACTCAGCCAAATGATCCTTACTGATATGGATTTCATGGGAGTGAATGGAAAAGGCTATCACTATGAAGCAACGCTCCGTATTCCGGAAAGCTCCGTTTACCACCTTGTGGACCTGACTATTGACGCTGATAAAGAGCTACATATAAAAATGATGGAGTAAATAAAACTTTACCATTATTTCTTTTCAGAAGCTCCACCATTTCTTCCTTTTGGAGTTCCGCATTTCTTCTTATTCCCAGCACCTTTATTTGTATTTCTGCCTCCCTTGGACGAGCGGAAGTTTCTCTTCCCTCTGCCATCATAACTACGTGGTTTGTATTCAGGTGCTTCGCCTAACTCCTCGGGTACAGCTATCTTATAAATCTCTTTCTCCAGGAAATTCTCTATTTGCTTGAAATTGCTTTGCTCCTTTTCGTTGATGAAAGTCAAAGCAACACCATCATTATTAGCACGTGCTGTACGGCCAATACGGTGAACGTAATCTTCGCTATCATGGGGAACATCGTAGTTGATCACAAGACGGATATCATCAATATCAATACCACGTGCCACAATGTCTGTAGCGACCAGAATGTTTACACGTCCGGCTTTAAATTCATACATCACCTCCTCACGTTGAGCCTGTTCCAGATCTGAATGCATTTCACCCACATTCAACTTCATCATTTTTAGAGCTTTCGTCACCTCTTTTACCTTCAGTTTGGATGAAGCAAATATAATAACGCGTTCCGGTGTCTGCTCAGCAAAAAGGCTACGAATGATACCCAATTTCTGATTCTCGTAACAAACATACGCTGCCTGTACGATCTTTTCAGCAGGACGGGAAACGGCAAGCTTAACTTCGGCAGGATTGTTGAGGATAGTGTTAGCGAGTTGCTGGATCTTGGCAGGCATGGTGGCAGAAAACATGATTGTTTGCCGTTCCTTGGGCAAGTATTTCACTATCTGCATAATGTCGTCATAGAATCCCATATCGAGCATACGGTCGGCTTCATCAAGAATGAAATAGGAAACACGCGAAAGATCAACATAGCCCAAGCTAAGATGAGCAATCAAGCGTCCCGGAGTAGCGATTACAACATCAGCTCCCAGCATCAACCCTTTTTTCTGTTGTTCAAAAAGTACTCCGTCATTACCACCATAGACAGCTACACTACTGACAGGCATAAAATAAGAAAAACCTTCCATCTGCTGGTCTATCTGCTGTGCCAACTCACGCGTAGGCGACATAACAATACAGTTGATAGCATCTTCCGGATGGTTACCCTCCGATAGTTTATTCAATACAGGCAACAGATAAGCGGCTGTCTTACCAGTTCCGGTCTGTGCTACGGCTATCAAATCTCTGCCTTCAAGTATAACGGGGATGGATTTCTCTTGTATAGGTGTGCACTCGTCGAAGCGCATAGCTTCCAGTGCATCGAGCACCTGATCATTCAGTTGTAGTTCGGAAAACTTCATGTTTCTTTTTATTTAGCCGCAAAGATAAGGATAAAAAATGAGAATGAGAGCAGATAAGCGCAAGAAGGTTGTAAACAAAGGGTTTAGGAGAAAAACAGTCAGTAAGTGAAAGCCAACGGAAACCGTAAAAAAGCCAAGTTAAACCGGAGTTGCGTTACTATCCCGTTACTCTGTTTCTGATAATGAGGCTGGTTTGAGTAGTTTTTTAAAGTGCTGAATAACAAGCCCTATCCGTGAGATTCCGGCAGCAAATGTAATGGAAAAATCGGATTTCTGTTCTGTCAGCACGAAAAAAGTTATTTTTCGGGTGCGATTGCACTGATTGACTGCGTTTTGCATATCGACATACAACTCTACATGAAATAATTTTGTAACCATTAAAAATTGTAGAGTATGAGATCGACATTCAAAGTATTATTTTATTTGAAGCGCAACGCCCCGAAGAAAAACGGGCTTATTCCGGTCATGTGCCGTATCACGGTAAACGGCAAGATTTCCCAATTCAGTTGCAAGCTGGACGTGGAGGAAAAAACATGGAACATCGAGCTTGGCAGAGTATCGGGTAGAAGTACCGTTGCGCAGGAAACCAACCGTATGCTGGACAAGATTCGCGTGGGTATCAACAAAGCCTATCAGGACATTTGCGACAAGGACAATTATGTGACCGCCGAAAAAGTACGCAACGCCTTCTTAGGCATGGGGATGAACCATGAAACACTGCTGGCAGTATTCCGTCAGCACAATGAGGATTACGAAAAGCAGGTAGGCAAGATAAAGAGCCTGCGGAGCTATTGGAAATACTGCATCGTGTACAAGCATCTGGAAGAGTTCATCAAGCAACGCTATAAGGTCAGCGATATAGCGTTGAAAGAACTTGCACCCGCTTTCATCACGGATTTTGAACTGTTCCTGCGCACGGAGAAGAACCACTGCAACAATACGGTATGGTCATATATGATGCCATTTAGAAGCATTATTTTCATGGCTATCAATAACGGCTGGTTACAGCGTGACCCGTTCTACGCATACAGCATCACAAAGGAAGAAACCAAACGCGGCTTTCTGTCAAAGGAGGAAATCAACCTCCTGATTAAAGGCACGTTCAAAAAGCCGAGTTACACGCTGATACGTGACCTATTCATTTTCTGTATCTTTACAGGATTGAGCTGGACGGACATGGAACACCTCACGAAAGAGAACCTGCAAACTTCCTTCGACGGTCATTTGTGGATTAAGACAAACCGTCAGAAAACAGGAACTGAAAGCAATATCCGCTTGCTGGATGTAGCCAAGCATATCATTGAAAAATATGAAGGGCTGGCGGAGAATGGTAAACTGCTTCCCGTACCATGTTACGTAAACTGCAAAAACAGCATCAAAGTGATAGCGAAAAAATGCGGCATCGAGAAAAACGTAACGTGGCACATGAGCCGCCATACCTATGCGACAACAGTCTGTTTATCAAACGATGTGCCTATTGAAACGCTGTCTAAAATGCTTGGACACCGGAGCATCCGCACGACACAGATTTACGCCAAAATCACGGCGGAGAAGGTCAGCCGTGATATGGAAAAGCTGTCGAAACAGATCGAGCAAATGGAAAGTTTTATTTGTCAGGCTATCTAACTAAAAATACGGATAAAGTTATGGAAAGAGGAATAATAACAATTAACAGAAACGGCGTTACCTTAACGGGTAACGTCTGGATGACCGATTTTGAAATCGCCGAACTTTTCAGCGTAACCCTTCCGGCAGTAAGCAGCCGTATCAAATCCATTTATAAAAGCGGTGTATTGACGGAAAGCGACACGTACCAATACCTCCGTCTTGAAAACGGCAACCGTGCGGATGCCTATAATATGGAAATGATAACCGCCCTCGCGTTCCAACTGAACAGCCAGCCCGCAAAGGTATTCCGGGAATGGATAGTGCGAAAAGCGGTGACACCTCAACGCACACATTCACCTATCGTTATCCAATTAAAAGACGGCTTTTTGTGTTAAGGAGAAAAACAGACAAGGGGCAAACCACTTTATTGCGGTTTGCCCCTTGTCTGTTATTACCGGATTGCTTTCCTGTAATTCTCTTCCAGCATCTTTTCGATGTCCGTTTCCCGGTACAGGACTTTCCCACCGAAAATAACAAAGGGTATTTTCCGGTTATTGCGATATTCTTGTAGAGTGCGGCGGCTTACTTTCAGCCGCTCCGCCACCTCCTTGTCTGTCATGTACCGTTCCCCGCCAAGCGGCGGACGGTAATTCTCTGCCAAACGGCTTACTTCTTTTACCCCCTTGCGCAAAGCGTGCAAGGCTCCGGCGATGTGTTCATCATCGGCTGTCAAAACATTGTCATTCATATATTATAGTGGATTTTAGTGGTGTCATGCCTGATTACGGTGTATCTTTTTCCGTCCGAAACTGCTCGATAACGGGTAACAACCGTTCTACCTCATCGGGTTTGTAATAGAATTTGCGGTTTATCTGCGAGAATCCAATGAGGCGGTTATCCCGAAGCGTCTGCAAGGTTCTTTGGCTGATATGCAGCAGGCGGCACACGTCCTCCCCGTCGAGCCACTTGTTCATCTTCCTGTCGCCGCATCTGCGATACAGCGTGTTTACTTTCTCCGTCAGCGTGCCCACGCCGGAAAGCAACGCCTCAAAAGTCTTCTTCTCAATAATTACTATTTCCATGATTTAAATTGTTTTCGTGCAAAAGTAACCCGTTGCGGGTTCACTCCGTGCCATTCCTCCGTTTCCGGCAGCTTGTGTCCCCCGAATGGCAGCAAGTGTCTTTTTCCCCTTCCCCGAAATGCCTGAAAATCTTCCATAGGTGGTTGCCTACCTGTGGAAACGTCCCACGTAAATGAGAGAATTTTGCCCCGAAATCAAAAAGCAACGATATGGAAATCATCACGATGGAAAGTGCCGCCTACAAGGAACTGACGGCGAAAATAGATTTGATAGCCGGATATGTCCGGGAGAATGAACAATCAAAAAAGAAAGATGCGGCAGAGGTATGGTTGAGCAGCAGGGAACTCAAAGGGCTGCTCGGCATCAGTACCCGCACGCTTCAACGCCTGCGAGATAACAAGCGCATCAGCTATGCCATCTTCGGGGGAGCTTGCCGCTATCCCGTGTCGGAGGTGGAACGGCTGGTAAGGGAGAGTATTTACAACTGTGATGCGCAAACGGTGGAAGAGTTCAAGCGCAATTACCTGTTACGCACGGGAGGCAAAAAAGGATGAGTACGCTGGACTTGGATACATTCGAGGGATGGATGCACCAAATCATGGAACGCTTCGACCGGAACGAACAGCTTATCGCCTCCCTTACGGGCAAGGAGTTGAGGGAGGTGAAATACCTCGACGGGGAACGGCTGCTCGACAATCAGGACTTATGCGAGCTGCTCAACACGAGCAAACGCTCCATTCAGCGTTACCGCAGTTCGGGGACGCTGAAATACCAGATGCTCTGGCACAAGGTGTATTATAAGGAATCGGACGTGCAGGAGTTCCTGCGAACCCATTTCAAGGAGTCCGAAGGGAAAAACGGTGCGGAAAGGCAAAAGGCATGACGCCACAAACTTCCAGACGGAAGCCACAAGCTGCCACACGGTTCTTCCCCCATTGCGGGACGGTTGATAGCCGCTACTTTCGTGGGCGAAACAATTTCATTTTTAATTAAAAGCAATAAAGTATGGAACAAAAAAAGAATCAAAAGGACGTGCTGATTGTCCGGGATGAGAAGACGGGCGAAATCAGCGTCGTCGCCGGGCTGAAAAAGGACGGCACGCCGAAAACGACCGCCGCTTCGGGAGCCAACCAGAAGGATTTTCTGCTGTTCGACAAGAACAGCAACCCGCTGGACAGCTTCTTAGATAACTTCTTTCGCCAATGCAAGGAGCCAAAACGCTTCGGCTTCTACCGTGTGGCGGCGGAGAACATCGAGCATGTGATAGACGTGCTTAAAGACCTGCTTAAAAATCCCGAAAAGAACCGTGACCTGCTTGAACCGCACCATGTGGACACGTCCAAGTACGAACAGCAGGCGCAAACCGTACCCGAAGACATCAAACCTGTCCCCGATGAGTCTAATGACAATGACCTCAACCCCTTCTGGCAAGCTGTTGAAGAACATTGGTTCCCTAATGAAAAAGATTCCGAAAAACAGACACAGGAACAGGAGCAGGAGCAGACACAAGACGGACAATCCGCACAAGAGAAGCCCGATGAGAAAAAGCACCTGATAGATGAAAATCGTATTGATTGGGCTAATCTCGAAGAACAGTACGGCATCAAACGCGAAGCGTTGGAAGCATCGGGTGATTTGGAAAAAATGCTCGGCTACGGCAAATCGGCACTTGTGACGGTCACTCCCCTTATTGCCGGAGAACGCTACGAGATAGAGGCACGGCTTTCATTCAAGGAAATGCCGGACGGCAGTATCGGCATCGTGCCCCACACCATCCGCAAGGAGCCCAAACTCGACGAGAAGTTCATGGAGCATGAATTTACGCCCGAAGACAAGGAGAACCTAAAAAAGACGGGAAACATGGGACGTGTCGTTGAATTGGTTGATAAGGAAACGGGTGAAATTATCCCTTCTTATATCAGTATCGACCGTCAGACCAACGAGATAGAGGCTATCCCGGTGAAAGACGTGCCCGTCACCACGAGAATCGGGCAGACCGAGTTTACCGAGCATGAAATAGCCGAACTCGTTGCCGGGCGTCCCCTGCCCAATAAAGAAATCATCTTGTCTGAGAAACGGAAATTCACCGCCACGTTGCAGGTGAACGTGGAACGCCGGGGCGTGGAGTTCGTGCCCAAACCCAAACAGAACGGGCAGAACAGAAGGCAGCGCAACGGGCAGGCGACCGGGCAAACGGCACAACAACCTGCCAGACCGATTCCGGTTGCACAGGCGACAAGCGGACAAACCGCCACCGGGACGGAAGGCGAACAGAAGCCTAAAGTCTATAAATTCCAATGGCTGGACGAAAACGGAAATATCCGCGCCCCGAAAACAATGGGCGGTGTGCTGCTCACTCAGCAACAGCAGAAGGATTTCGCCGCAGGGGGAACCATTCTTGTCAAGGATATGAAGCGCGACGGCAAGGGAGAACCCTATACCGCCTATGTCCGATACGATTTTGAGGCAGGCAAGCCGAAATACTTCCGTGCCGACCACCAAATGTCGCACGCACGAGAGGTTGCACCCGCTTCGGAAAGCCGCACGCAGGTAGCCGTCAATACTCACGGGAATACCAATGAAGCAACAAAGGGCATAGACAAACCCTTGCGACAAGGACAGGTCACACCCGCCAATACGCAACAGCAACAACAGCAGGAACGCAGGACACAGAACCGGTCGGCAGGCGTAAGGATGTAAAAATATGGCAGCATTTATCATTTTCATAGCCGTGCTTCTCCCATGTGTGGTTGGCAAACTGATATGGCGTGCCGATTGGCAAGCCATCGAAGAGGAAAACAAGCGGTACTACACGGAGGAAGGACACCATATCTATTATGACCGCAAGCTGGTTGCGGCACTCGAAAAAGAGAAGTTAAAAGCAAAATCAGTAGCAGAAGAAGAAAAATAATTATCAACCGGGGCTTAGCCCCAACCACTAAAATCCACAATAAATAAATTAAATCAGTATGAACAATCAAATTTGCATTATTGCAGAAAAACCCAGCGTGGCGAGGGAAATCGCCCGTATCGTGGGCGCAACGGAGAGAGCGGAAGGTTACCTGAAAGGTAACGGGTATTATGTAACATGGGCTTTCGGTCATCTGGTCATGCCCGCCTTACCCGAAGGGTACGGCATCAAGGGATTCCACCGGGATAACCTGCCGATTATTCCGCCTGTGTTTACTCTTGTCCCCCGGCAGGTCAAGGGAGAGAAAGGCTACAAGCCCGACAGCGGCGTGGAGGCACAAATTAAAATCATCGCCAAGCTGTTTCGTGAAAGCGACAAGATTATTGTCGCCACCGATGCAGGACGTGAGGGAGAACTTATCTTCCGCTATTTGTACGAGTACATCGGATGCGCCACTCCTTTTGACCGTCTCTGGATCAGTTCGCTTACCGACAAAGCCATCCGTGAGGGATTGGAAAACCTGAAATCCGGTGCGGAGTACGACAAGCTGTATTATGCAGCCAAGGCACGCAGTGAAGCGGACTGGCTCGTGGGTATCAACGCCACGCAAGCCATCACCGTTGCCGCCGGACGAGGTACATACTCGCTCGGACGTGTGCAGACACCCACATTGGCGATGATATGCGACCGGTATTGGGAAAACAAGCGTTTCGTTCCCGAACCTGTATTCCAGCTCCATTTATCGACCGACGGAACGGCGGACGGTGAGGTCGTGAAATTCTCTTCCATAGAAAAATGGAAAGAGAAAGAGCCTGCCGAAACCGCCTACGGCATAGCCAAAGAGTGCGGGAAGATTATCGTCACCCATGTGGAACGCAAGGAAACCGTGCAGGAAGCCCCGCTCCTGTATGATTTGACGACCTTGCAGAAAGAGGCGAACACCAAGCACGGGTTCTCGGCGGAACAGACGCTCTCCATCGCCCAAAAGCTCTATGAGGCGAAGCTGATTACCTATCCCCGCACAGGCAGCCGTTATATCTCCGAAGATGTATTTGCTGAAATACCCGCATTGCTGCTGACATTGAAGAACAACCCGGCATGGGGCGGTTATATTTCCGGCATGGGCGACCTCTCACTCCGGAGCGTGGACGATACGAAGATTACAGACCACCATGCCCTGCTTGTCACGGAGGTAAAGGCACAGCATCTTGGTGCAGAGGAACGGATTATCTACGACATGATTGCCGGGCGTATGCTGGAAACCTTCGGGGAAAGATGCGTAAAAGACGTGACGACCGTTTCGGCGGAATGCGGCGGCGTGGCGTTCGGCATCAAAGGTTCCGTCATTAAGCAAGCCGGATGGCGTGGCGTGTACCGGCAGAGCGAGGAAACGGAAGAAGTGACGCTGCCCGAATGGAAAGAGGGCGATACGCTACCCGTCAAAGGATGCTCGCTGACCGAAGGGAAGACCAAGCCGAAACCGCTTCACACGGAGGCTACTTTACTTTCCGCCATGCAGACCTGCGGCAAGGAGCTGGAAGACGAGCAGATGCGCCAGTCCCTTAAAGAGTGCGGCATCGGCACACCGGCAACAAGGGCTGCCATTATCGAAACGCTGTTCAGACGTGAATACATGGTGCGGCAGAAAAAATCCCTCGTCCCTACCGAAAAGGGGCTTGCGCTTTACTCGGTAGTCAAGGCGATGCGCATTGCCGACGTAACCATGACGGGCGAATGGGAAACGGCTCTCTCGCAGATCGAAGACGGCGGAATAAGTGCCGAAGCGTTCCGCAAGGGCATTGAGGCGTACACCTCGCAGATTACATCGGAGCTGCTGAGTTCGGACAAGCTGTTCCCGCACAATGAAAGCGGATGCACTTGTCCCAAATGCGGGAAAGGGATGATGCAGTTCTATGGCAAGGTGGTACGTTGCGGCAATCCCGATTGCGGGTTGCCCATGTTCCGGCAGAAAGCGGGGAAAACGCTGACGGATGCGGAGATTACCGAACTGCTTACCAAAGGGCGGACGGGAGTCATCAAGGGCTTCAACAGCAAGGAGGGCAAGCCGTTCAGTGCCGCCGTCGCCTTTGACGGGGATTTCAACACGGTGTTCGTGTTCCCCGATGTGAAAAACAACCATAACTCCAAGCGAAAAAAGAAATAATGCGTATATTTACCACTGAATTTACAGGAAGTCATTCATACTATCTGATAGTCGGTACTGATTTTACTGTGGATTTTAGTGGTGGCACTCGGCGGGGACGTCGGGTGCCTTTCGCGTTTATACCTTTCTTGATTACAATCATCCACTAAAATCCACATAAATATGAATGATAAGAATAAATCCGCAGAGTTTTCCTATTACGGACTATACCTGCTGAAATACCTGAAAGAGAACCATCCCGACCGTGCTTCCGACACGGATTTCATAGAAGAACGTGCCAACCATGCAGCCGATGTGTACGAACAGTCCCGTCTGGAAGGGGCTACACCGGAAGGTGCGCAGGAGCTGGCAATGGCGGCATTGCTTCAGGAACTTCACTTCTCCAAGTACAACACCGTTATCGAGGTGTTGTGGAACGAGTTTGCCGATGAAGTGCCGCCGGGCGATGCCCTTGTATTCGCCCTGACGCTGCTCCCCGCAACGGAAGAGGTGTTCGCCCGATATCCGCTTGCGGACGGTTTCGCCTACACACCCGAATACGACCTGCTCTACACCGAACTGACGGGAACCGTCGCAATCTACCTCGAAGAGCATGGCATTTAACCGTAAAGCGAAGCTGCGGGACAATATCGAGGCGATACGGACGGTATTCACATTGGAAAAGGAAGGCAGGGCGGCTACTCCCGAAGAACGGGAGGTACTCAGCCGCTACTGCGGTTTCGGCGGGTTGAAGTTTATCCTCAACCCTGCCGATAACCTGATGGACGCCGTACATTGGACGAAATCAGACCGCGAGTTGTTTCCCATGACAGCGGAGTTACACAGGCTTGTCCGTGATAACTCGGCAGATGAGAGAGAGTACAAACGCTATATGGACAGCCTGAAAAGCTCCGTCCTTACGGCGTTTTACACTCCCCCCGAAATCGTATCGGCAATTGCCGGTACGCTCCATGAACAAGGCATTACCCCCGACCGCCTGCTCGATCCGTCGGCAGGACAAGGGGTGTTTATTTCCGCTTTCGGTGCTGACGCTCCGGGAGCGGAAGTTATGGCTTTTGACAAAGACCTGCTTACGGGAAAGATACTCTCGCACCTTTACCCGGAACATAAAGTGCGTGCGGAAGGGTTCGAGCGGATTGAGAAACCCTTCATGGGCACTTTCGATGTGGTGGCATCCAACATCCCGTTCGGCGACGTGGCGGTGTTCGATCCCGAATACACGGGAGTTGCGGACAACGCTCGGCGTACTGCCGCCAAGAGCATCCACAACTACTTTTTCCTCAAAGGTCTGGATGCGGCACGTGAAGGCGGTATCGTGGCGTTCATCACTTCGGAGGGCGTATTGAACTCCCCGAAGAACGAGCTTGTCCGCCGCCATATCGTGAAGAACGCTAATATCGTGTCGGTGGTACGGCTGCCCAACAACCTGTTTACCGACCATGCCGGGACGGAAGTGGGCAGCGACCTCGTTATCCTGCAAAAGGACACGAAAAAGAATCGGGAGTTGTCCGAGCAGGAAAAACGGTTTATCCTTGCAACGGACATCGGGGACGGCATCATTGAGAATGAATACACGATGAGCGTCGCCCCGCTCCCGAACACGAAAACGCAGCACGGGACAGATCCATACGGCAAACCTGCTCTGCTCACCATCCATCAAGGCGGTATCCGGGCAATGGGCGAAGACCTGAAAGAATATCTGGACATAGCCGTTTCCGCCAATCTGAATATCGACCTATATAATAGGTATAGGCAGGGTGCGCCGGAAGTGAAGCTGGAAACAGAGAAACCGGCAGCTAAGGAAACAGTTCAACCTGAACCGGAGGTGAAGCCGGAACCCGCAGCCGGGCAAAACCTCCCACGACCGGAGAAAAGAGAAGAGAAGCCGGAAATCACCCCTCCCGTGATGGACTTGTACGACCTGTTCAATTTCAGCCAAGAAGAACGGCGGCTCGCTCAATCGGGATTGAAGAAGAAACCGACCGGAAAGAAGCCCAAACGTACCGTTCGCTCCAAACAGCGCAGTTTGTTCGACCAGCCGCAGGCGACAACTGCCAATCAAACCACCCCTATAAATAAGGTGGAGGGAGAAACCGCACGACTGACACCACCAAGCGTGGATATGGAACAGGTATATGCCGCTATGGATTGGAATACCAACCCGCCTATCAACGGCTTTTATGAGGCGATGATGGGGCTTACTCCCAAGCAACGGGCAGAACTGAGGGAAGGGAAAACTCTATCCGACCGTTCCGATGCGGAAAAGCCGGTGTACCCGGTTGGTGGCGGATTGGAGGAAGAGCAACGCCGTCGGGAGGAAATAAAGCAACGGGAAGAAGCGGAGAAGTTAGAGGCGGAGTTGATGAAGCCCCGTCCGTTAATGGGAAAATTGGAACCGCACCACAAAGAGGGTATGTTAGTGGCGGACGGCAATCAGGTGGGATATCTGAAAGGGATTACCCGGTACGGGGCTACGTTCCACCCGTTGGAGCTGGACAAGGCACAGCAGGGAAAAGCGGAGCTTTACATCTCCATGCGTGACAGTTACCAGCGGCTTTATACCTACGAGGCGGAGATGCACGAGGAAAACAAGCCGGAACGTACCGCATTGAATACCGCCTACGACACATTCGTGAAGCGTTATGGCAGGCTGAATGCCAAAGCGAACGTGAAATTCCTGCTTATGGACGCTTCCGGGCGTGATATGCTTTCGCTGGAACGGGTGGAAAACGGGCAGTTCATCAAGGCGGACATATTCGACCATCCCGTGGCTTTTGCCCTGAACGACATTACACACGTGGAAACACCGCATGAGGCTTTGTCCGCTTCACTGAACCGTTACGGGGCGGTGAATCTTGATTACATGGAAACGCTTTGCGACAACAGCCGGGATGAATTGGTGAAATTACTGAAAGGACGCATCTTTTTCAATCCGCTCGTGGACAACTACGAGATTAAAGACCGCTTTGTCGCCGGAAACGTTGTTGAGAAGTTGGAACAGGTTTCCCGTTGGGCGGCTGCCAATGAAGGGAATGAGCGTAAACCGGAGGTGGAAGAATCGCTGGCGGCACTCAGGGATGCCATGCCCCGACCGATTACGTTCGACGAATTGGATTTCAATTTCGGTGAACGCTGGATTCCGACGGGTATCTACACCGCCTATGTCAAGCACCTGTTCGGAACGGATATTTCTATCGCCTATTCGGAGAGCATCGACGAGTATTCGGTCAAATGCGGGGAAAAGAACGCCAAAATCACCGACCAGTACGCCGTGCAGGGGCAATACCGGAAATACGACGGTGTCAGCCTGCTGAAAAACGCCCTTCTGAATACCGTGCCGGACATCAGCAAGAGTATCGGCAAGGATGAACACGGCAATGACATCAAGGTAAGGGACAGCGAGGCGATACAGCTTGCCAACGCCAAGATTGATGAAATCCGTAATGGATTCACGGATTGGCTAAACGAACAGTCGCCCGAATTTCAAAAGCGGCTGGCAGATATGTACAACCGCAAGTTCAACTGTTTCGTGCGTCCCTCCTATGACGGTTCGCACCAGAGTTTTCCGGGATTAGACCTGAAAGCGTTGGAAAAGAAGTACGGCATTAAGGAGGTGTACCAAAGTCAAAAAGACTGCGTCTGGATGCTCAAACAGAACGGCGGCGGGATATGCGACCACGAGGTCGGGACGGGTAAAACGCTGATTATGAGCCTTGCGGCACAGGAAATGAAACGGTTGGGATTGGCGCACAAGCCGATGATTATCGGGCTGAAAGCCAATGTAGCGGAGATAGCCGAGTGCTACCGCACGGCGTATCCGAACGCAAAAATCCTCTATGCGACGGAAAAGGACTTTTCACCCCAGAACCGGGTGAAGTTCTTTAACAATATCAAAAATAATGATTGGGATTGTGTCATCATGTCGCACGACCAGTTCGGGAAGATACCCCAACCGACCGACGTGCAGCAGGAGATTCTGCAAAAGGAGCTGGATTCGGTGGAAGAGAATCTGGAAGTTTTGCGGGCACAGGGCAAGGAGGTATCGAGAGGGATGCTCAAAGGATTGGAGAAGCGTAAAATCAACTTGCTTGCCAAGCTGGAAAAGGTGGAACATGCCATCAAATCCCGCACGGACGACGTGGTGGATTTCAAGCAGATGGGCATCGACCACCTGTTCATAGACGAGAGCCATCAGTTCAAAAATCTTACCTTCAATACCCGCCACGACCGGGTGGCGGGGCTGGGAAACAGTGAGGGAAGCCAAAAGGCACTCAATATGCTGTTTGCCCTGCGTACCATTCAGGAACGCACGGGGAAGGATTTGGGGGCTACGTTCCTTTCGGGCACGACTATCAGCAATTCGCTCACAGAACTGTACCTGCTGTTCAAATATCTTCGTCCGAAAGAGTTGGAACGGCAGAACATCAACTGTTTCGACGCGTGGGCGGCAATCTTTGCCAAGAAAACCACGGACTTCGAGTTTTCCGTTACCAATCAAGTGGTGCTGAAAGAACGGTTCCGTTACTTCATCAAAGTACCGGAACTGGCGGCTTTCTACAATGAGATTACCGACTACCGCACGGCGGCGGATGTGGGTGTGGACAGACCGGAGAAAAACGAGATACTGCATAACATCCCGCCTACACCCGTACAGGAGGAGTTCATCAAAAAACTGATGGAGTTCGCGCAAACGGGTGATGCGACGGTATTGGGACGGTTGCCCTTGTCGGAAACGGAGGAAAAGGCGAAGATGCTGATAGCCACCGATTACGCCCGTAAGATGGCACTCGATATGCGCATGATTGATTCGGACAAGTACGACGATCACCCGGACAACAAGGCGAGCCACTGCGCCGCCAAGATTGCGGAATACTACAAAAAGTATGACGCGCAGAAAGGCACACAGTTCGTATTCTCGGATTTGGGGACGTATCAGCCGGGAAAATGGAGCGTGTACAGCGAAATTAAACGCAAGCTGATTGAGGACTACGGTATTCCGGCAAACGAGATACGTTTCATTCAGGAGTGCAAGAATGAAAAGTCACGCAAGGCGGTGATAGACGCCATGAACGAGGGGAAGGTAAGGGTGCTTTTCGGCTCGACGAGTATGCTCGGAACGGGCGTGAACGCGCAGAAACGGGCGGTTGCGCTTCATCATCTGGATACACCGTGGCGACCGTCCGACCTCTCCCAACGGGATGGGCGGGCGGTGAGAAAGGGCAACGAGATTGCCAAGTTTTTTGCCGACAACAAGGTGGACGTGATTATCTATGCGGTTGAAAAATCGCTGGACAGTTATAAGTTCAACCTGTTGCACTGCAAGCAGACCTTTATTTCCCAGCTTAAAAGCGGGGCGATGGGCGCACGTACCATCGACGAGGGCAGCATGGACGAGAAATCGGGCATGAACTTCTCGGAGTACATGGCTATCCTTTCCGGCAATACCGACCTGTTGGACAAGGCTCGTCTGGAAAAGAAAGTCGCCGCATTGGAGAGCGAGCGCAAGAGCTTCTACAAGGACAAAAGCGGCTCGACGTGGAAATTGGAGTCGCATACCAAGAAATTGGATGAGAACAACGAACACATTGCCAAGCTGACGGCGGACTACGAAACCTTCACCTCACGGGCGCAGACCGACGAGGATGGGTATTACCGCAATCCGGTACGGCTGGACGGTCTGGCGGCTACCGATGCGAAAAGCGTCGGGACACGGCTACAGGAGATTGCCAAGAACGCCACGACGGGAGGTGAATACCTGCCTATCGGTGAGTTGTACGGTTTCCCTATCCTTGTAAAAACGGAAAGCTCCGTCCGTGAGGGTGTGGAGGTGAAACAGAACCGCTTCTTTATCGAGGGGGCGTACAAGTACACCTACAATAACGGGCAGTTGGCAATGTCCGACCACAAGGCGGCAGCAACGAATTTCCTCAATGCGCTTGACCGCATTCCGAAACTGATGGAGCAGTACAGGACGGAGAACGAAAAGTTGGAGAAGGATTTGCCCACGCTGCGGGAAGTAGCCGGCGGTACGTGGAAGAAGGAAGAGGAACTCAAGCAACTCAAATCCGAAGTGGCAACGTTGGAGAGGAAGATACAACTGAGCCTTGCTCCGTCCCGGCAGACTGACAGCGGGGATATGGAACAAACGCAGGATATAAAGGCGGTGTTGCCGGAGAATGGCGGCAAGAAGCCGTCCACGGACGACCGTGTCGTCATTGTCCGTCCAAAACCGCTTGTTCCGGAAACCTCAAAAGGGATAAAATTGTAATGATGCTAAAACGGTGGGATGAAATTCATCCCACCGTTGCTGAAAATAGCCGGACTCACTTAAAATTCATTCTGTTTATCCGTAGTAGTGGTACATTTCACATCATCGTGAACCAATCCTGCACTATACCAAGCATTTACAGGAAGATTTTGTTTTGTGAAATCAAGTGGATAGAAGCCTCCCGGAGCTATTGCTATATTCATACCACCAAACAGAATAAGCTGATAGCGACCTGCCCGATGGCGGAAGTAAAAAAGAAACTCCCGCCTGATTTATTTATCCAGATACACCGTTCCTACATTATCAACAAGAAATGCGTCAATAAATTTGTGGGCAATGCGGTTTACATTGACGAGGAATCATTTCCGGTGAGCCGTAAATTCAAGCCAATGGTTTTAGACCAATTCCTTTTTCTGGAAAACCCGAAAGACAAACCGGAAAATGATTTTCAAAAAGATACCGAAGAAGAACGGACAGATTAATTTGCAAGAAAGCGGTATCTTTCTTCGACTTTGAAGAAAAATCTATGTATTTTTGCAAAAAATAGATTAAATAACAAACGCATAAACAGGCAGTTATGTATTATTTGAAAAGTTTATGGATATAGAAACAGGACTATTAAATGCAATGCTTCATTTTGCTGTATGTGCATTTTTATTAAGTGCCACATTATTATGTATTCGCCGACACCCTAATAATAAATCGAGAGTGTACTTGGCTATTGCTTTCTTTGTAACGGTTATTTCATTTGGTCTGCGCGTGTTTGTCGGTTATGCAGGCAGGCCGCTTACCTATCATGTCTTGCCGATAGCCAATCTCTACGGAGGGCTTATTGCATTGATGATTTACTACCTCTACCCGATAGAAGTCATTCGTCCGGGCTGGCTTAATTTCAAGAGGGGGATATTGTTTTTTGCTCCCTGGTTGCTGCTTAGTTTGTTTTTGGCTTGCGTCCATCTCCATTTCAGGGAATTGACATCCTTTGGCGACATGATAGGGCATATCGGTGAATTTAACGTGTGGTTCCGCTTACTGATTATCGTGACAGGCATTATTCCTTATAGTATTATGCTCTTTTACATTCCTTACAACTATAAAACGAGTAGTGCCGATTGCCGGTGGATTTCTACTTATACGGTCGCTATTCAGGGAGTTGGTATATTTTATACTTTATTCATGCTTACCGGTTCTATGACTGTGAGCATTATCCATGTGACTTATTGTATCCTGTTTTGCCTATTCATCACCTATCAGGAACTATTTCTACGGATAAACGTGCCTGTTACTCCCCGAGAAATCCCGGTTGAATCCACTGTATCATCTGATATACCTGTACCATTAGAGACACTTGATACACCGGATGAAAATATAACCCCGGAGAAGAATAAAGAAAACCCTTTGTGGCTACAACTCAATGAACTGATAGATAGAGAACAACTCTGGAGAAACCCTGATACGAATATAACCAAATTGGCTGTTCTTTTGGATACAAACCGCAACAAGCTCACCCGGATCATCCAGGAGAAAGGCTACGATGGTTACAAGGAGTTTATCAATCGTCGCCGGATTGATGAATTTTTGAAAATTGCAGACAGTGATAAATACGTAAACGTATTAGACACTTTCTTTAAAGTAGGCTTCCGTTCTAAGGCAACAGCACTCCGTAACTTCAAAGAATATACTGGAATGCTCCCGAGTGAATATTTACAGATAAAGCTCAAAAAAAAGACAAAAACGCCTTAATAATGCGTTTTGATACCTTCCGTGCGTTTTGACACCTAAATAATTGCGTATTATGCGTTTTGATACCCAAATTAGTGCAGAAACGTATCCTCTGTTATTTTTCCATTTCCTAACTTTACAGTGCGAGTAAACGGGAACGCTACGGCGCTTCCGTTAGCAGTTGTTGATGTTTGTTTTTTCTGTTTTTAGAAACCGGGAACAGCTATTCTTGTATCAGAACGAAAGGTGAAAATCCGTTACAGGAATATTGATCGGGAGTAGAGAACATTGGGAGACCGGAATATGTCATTGGGAAGCTGAAACATTCCATTGGGAAATAAATATGCTCTTGGAAAGTTTTTAGATGCCATTGAGAAATATCGGAATGCCATTGGGAAGAAAAAACAGTTCATTGGGAAAAAAGTTCAGCGACAGGCTGTACTTCCCTGGTGAAAAATATCATTCGGAAAACGCTTCCGCTCATTGGGAAAATAATTCCCGGCATTGGGCAATGTTTTTTTGATTAGTGGAAGTTGGGGCTTAGATTTATGCCAGAAAATTCCTGTTTGGGAGAAAAGTTCTTTGGCATAATGACATGAAAGATTGTGGAATGTAAACATTAAAAAGATGAAAAGTGTTACTGGTTATGCGAAAAAATCCCCGTTTTTATTTGGCAAAATGGATAATTTTGCTAACACACACACACACACACACACACACACACACACACAGGCGCGCCATGATCAGACCGATGTCGCCGGAACCTAAGATGACAACTTCACGGCCCGGCATGTAGCCTTCCATGTTGACCAGACGCTGCGGGGTACCTGCGGAAAA
>OGFN01000197.1_pt1 | contig 33766 bp, 18 predicted proteins | sample 1570921 | NCBI WGS metagenome assembly OGFN01 (sample SAMEA2581940, study PRJEB24529) | metagenome | biome: Human gut stool | place: China | collected 2011
TTGGCAGTACGTGCATCAAGTACCGTAGAGACTACGATACCGTCTTTTGAAAAATTATACATGTTTTTAGTGATTACCCGCAAGCGGAATTGCTTACGATAGTCTATATATCCTCATTTGAATGGAAATATAAACGTTTTGAAGCCTTTTGAATATTGGTTTTGAGTAGTTTAGACGTTAGTTTCAAATGGATAAAGAGTTGCATTCCAAAGAATACCAAACACATAACATATTAGAAATCAATAATATAAACTCAACAAACAGTAATAACAAAGACAAAAAACATTCATAATTCAACAAAAAGTCCATTTCCAAACAAATAAATAAAATATATTAAATATCAAGAGAAGGGAGATGAAAAAGTTTACAAATGCATATTTGACGAGATTAGAAGATTTATATGAGGTAATTCTAGTAGTATTTCTATATCTTTGTAACTAATAGATGATTAATGTAAGGATATGACAGATACATTGACGACCGAGAAAAGAAGTTATCTAATGTCTAAAATTAAAGGCAAAGATACTAAACCTGAAATGATTGTTCGACGATATTTACACAGTCATGGCTTTAGATACCGTCTACATGTAAAGTCATTGCCGGGTAGTCCTGATATTGTGTTAAAAAAATACAGAACTGCCATATTTATAAACGGATGTTTTTGGCATGGCCATGAAAATTGTCTTTTTTCAAGATTACCTAAAACAAGAACTGAATGGTGGAAAATAAAAATTAGCAAAAACATAAAAAGAGATAAAGAAAAGTGTATTCTTCTTCATAACTTGGGATGGCATACAATGACTGTATGGAGTTGCCAACTAAAATCCACTACTAGAAAAGATACATTAGAAGAAATCGTATTTCTTCTACAAAAGATATTTCTTGAGCAAAATAAAATTTGAATTCTATTGGAAAAACACAAATAGAATTGTTAATTATGCTATTTTCTATTCTTTCAAAAGAAGAAATGACAGACATTTTATCTATCTTTGCATAAAAGATATAACTAATGATTGATCAAACAAAAATAGCTGTAATTGATTTGTTTTGCGGAATTGGAGGACTTTCGCAAGGCTTCGTAGCAGAGGGCTTTGATGTCATTGCTGGTTATGATAATGATCCATCCTGCAAATTTGCATTTGAGTCTAATAATAACTCAACTTTCTACGAGAAAGATATAATGGACTTAAAAGGATCAGAACTCAATCAATTATTTGGAAATAAAATAAAAATCTTAGTAGGCTGCGCTCCATGCCAACCTTTTTCGTCATACAGTTTCAAACTCAAAGATAAAGATCCTAAAAAACTGAATATGCTGTATACATTTTCTAGATTAATAGAAGAAACAAACCCTACAATTGTTTCAATGGAAAATGTACCACAATTAGTTGATAACAAAGCGAATATATTCAAAGACTTCTACAATAAATTAATAGAATTAGGATATCATATCCATTATGAGACAGTCTATTGCCCTGACTATGGAATACCTCAAACTCGTAAACGATTAGTCCTCTTAGCTTCAAAACTTGCCCCCATTAAATTAATAGAAAAAACACATTTACCTGAAAATTATGTAACGGTTAGGGAAACAATAGGACACTTACCAGCAGTAAATGCTGGAGAATATGATCCCAAAGACCCCTTACACAGAGCTAGAGTATTAAGCGAATTGAATCTTAAAAGAATTAAGCATACAAAAGAAGGGGGCAGTTGGCGTGATTGGCCTCAAGAATTACTTTTAGAATGTTATAAAAAAAAGTCAGGAAATACTTATGGAAGTGTATATGGTAGAATGAAATGGGATGCTCCTTCGCCAACAATGACAACCCATTGTACAGGATTAGGTAATGGCAGATTTGGACATCCAGAACAAGATAGAGCTATCACATTACGTGAAGCAGCTTTGCTTCAAACATTTCCTGAAAAATATCTTTTTTACGAATCACTTGAAAAATATAATCCATCTATAATTTGTCGGCAAATAGGTAATGCCGTCCCTCCTAAACTAGGACAAATTATTGCCCAAAGTATAAAAGAACATTTAAATTCATTTGAATTATGATAACTCAAGAACAAAAAAATGAAGCTGAAGCTCAAATCGTAGCCCAAAAAGAACCTGTTTCATTTGATACAAGAGAATATCCAGTTGAAGTCTTAATCTCAAAATATTCGACAGGGGAGTTTGTCGTACCAAAATATCAAAGAGAATTTATTTGGGAAAAAGATAAAGAAAAGATGTCTAAATTTATCGAATCTATTTTATTAGATTTACCTATTCCATATTTATTTTTCGCAGATGAAGGACACGAAGATGGAAGATTAGAAATTGTGGATGGAACACAGAGAATTCGGACCCTAAATGCTTTTAAAGAAAATAAATTCAAATTAGTCGGATTAGACGTTTTATATTTACTTAATGGATTTAAATTTAACGACTTAACTGAAAGTAGGCAACGCCGTTTTCTAAGGAAGACGTTACGTTCAATAGAACTTACTGAAAAAGCATCTGCAAGTGTCAGAAGAGATTTATTTGCAAGAATCAACACTAAGCCGTATGATTTATCACCGATGGAAATACGAAAGGGCGTATACTCCGAAGATGAATTCTACAAATTTTTGGATGAATGCTCACAAAATCCTTTATTTAAATCATTATGTCCAATAAAAGATGAACGAAGAAAACGTGGAGAATCTCATGAATTAATACTTAGATATTTCGCATATTCTGATAAATATCAACAATTTGTGCATAGTGTAGAAGATTTCTTAGATGAATACATGAAAGACAAGCATGACAATGGATTTGACAAAGAATTCATGAAAGCCCAATTCGAGCAAATGTTAGGTTTTATAAATCAATACTTTCCAAATGGATTTAGAAAAGCTGCTAACAATAATACGGTTTCGCGCGTTAGGTTTGATGCTATGTCTGTAGGAGCAACTTTAGCTCTACGAGAAAATCCAGATCTTGTTCCTAAAAATATTGAAGATTGGTTTAATTCTGCAACATTTAATGAACATACAACATCCGGATCAGCTAATAATAGGCTCAAAGTTATTGGTAGAATAGAATATGTAAGGAACAAACTATTAGGAATCTAAATTATGCAATTTGTGAAAGAAATTTTTCAAGAAAGAGTCAATGAAATTAATAGATATTATACCTTTATAAGTTCATTCTCACTTGAAAATCCAGATAAAGAGCTTAACAAAATCTTACGCTCTAATCTAATACTTATGTTATATAATTTGGTTGAATCAAGTATAACTAATTCAATTGAAGAAATTCATAGTAATATATATACAAATAGAATCTCATTTAATGTGCTTAATATTGAACTCAAAAAGATTCTAATTAGACAGATAAAGAATATGAATCCTCATACTTTTGTTCAAAGTATAAATGATATTGCTATTGATATTATAAAACAGGCTTTCAATAAAAGACAGATATCTGATGGTAATATTGATAATGATACTATTGTAAAATTAGGACGACAATATGGTTTTTGTACATTTACAAATTACCAAGATACTCAAAGCGGAAGATGCTTAAAAGCGATTAAAGGGAGACGTAATGACCTAGCTCATGGAACATACTCTTTCACAGAGATTGGCAAAGAATATACCATTGAAGACTTAGGGAGAATGAAAAATGAAGCAATCAAATATTTAGCTGAAATTATTCAAAATATCGAATTATATCTAAATAGCAAATCTTATATCTTACCTGAATATATAGAACATTAATTGCACACAATTTGCACACATCTCAAGAAAATAGAAGAAAACAAGAAATATTATTTGAAAAGGAAATATTATCTTCGGACTTGGAAATCAAGAGGTATGGATATGAAAAGAAATAGAATACAAATATCTGAAGATAAATATTTGCGACTCATAATCTGGAGGTCCCTGGTTCAAGCCCAGGCTGGTCCACACCAAGAATAAGGTTGCAATTGATAGAAGTTGCAACCTTTATTTTTTATGTATGACATACAAATTATGAATCTGTAGCTCTTATTTCGATTCCAGATATAGCGGCTCCACCTCCGCCACATTATCATGGAACCATTCGTCCAGTTTAGCCTCCACCTTATCTTTTATCTGAGGCGTAATATACTTCTTCACTTTCTTATAGGCATAAACGGCAGCACCCCCCTTTCCTACCATGAAGAGTTGCCCCAGAATATCTTCTATGCTTGTAGGGAACACAATCGCTACCAAAGCAATCATGATATTGGTTCGTTCACTTTCGGGAGTCGTATCAGCAGTCATCACATAATAGACTGCCAGTAAGGGACGACCGGTGGCACGGCCACCTTTCTTTATATACTCTTCTACTTTAATACGGATTTCATCCATGGAAAAATTTAGTTTCATAGCTCTTCTTTTTTCTTATTAGACGCAAAAGGATGAACTTTGGTTGCAGAAAAAAAATAAAATATTTCGAGAAAGAAGCAACAAGACACATTTCAAGACTATTGATTTGTCCATCGGATTTATCATTGTTGAATAATCACCGATAGTACACATAACGCACTACGTTTTCAGACTACTAATCATTAAATTATTCTTCAAAAAGAATAACTTTTCCTTGTTTTAAGTAAACATTTTACCTATTTTTGCGAATAACATTCTTTATATTTCCTTTGGCTTAGTAATATATATCCAGGACGGTGGGCATAGCTTACAGCCATTATTATATCTAAAAACGATGAAATACATAAAAAACATTCTCATGCTATGGGTATTTCTATTACCCTGCCTCTTATTTGCACAGCTTGACTCCAAGATAAGGCACCATGTGATATTGGCGTTCGACAATGCAGGCTACAATATAAACTCATCCCTAAATGTACCTGCAGCCCAAAATCCCAAGATACTGAGACAATTAAACCGTATATTGCTGGATGGAGATTCCCAAATTCCACCGTACTTCAGAGACGGAGACCTTTTCAGCGCCATCAGTTTCAGCTTGGGAGCAGCAGAGGATATGGACAAATTTGTAACGGTTCTGTCCACCCCAAACGGCAAGCAACTGAAATACAGCACGCCCGATAAGGATGAAATGCGGAACGCAATTCTGCATACGCAGTGGAACTATCTTGCCACCCAAGGGATAAAAAAGAGCGATTCGTTTTCCATGCTTTCATTAAGCCGCCCTTATTCCTTATTAGCATTAGGCAGCGACGAGGCAACAGCCCTCAACAACCGCACCTTCTTAGTCATGGTGACGGACGACCACTATAACGGCAATAATAGCGATAAGGAAGTAAAAGACGTAAACGCATGCCAAGACAAAACAAAAAAGCTGGATGTAAATTCCATAATGGAACTTTGTTCCAATATCCAAGAGAACTATCAATTCAAGTACATCCAAAAGTATGACTGCACCGAACGGGGAAAGCTCTTATCCGCCATTGTCTTCGAAATCCTTCCGCTACAACGCTATTTCACCATAGAGACGGCCCTGGAATATCCTTCGGCAGTCAAGGCCAAACGGGTGGCTAAAGGTGGATACGAGATTGAATTTGAATGTCAGGACAGAAACCATCCTAATTATAAAGTACGGAAGACAGTCGTCACCCTGCAAAATGAAAAGGGAGCGGTGGATTCCGTCACATTAATGCCGGACGGAAAAGCTTTCTTCCATATCAAAGAATCTACCATACCGGTAAACACATCCCTACAGTTGCAGTCGTGGGTAAATATTAAAGACGGGTTTTACGACTCTATGGTGATGAGTGCATACGGTGACGAAACGCATGCCTCGCGCGGCTTAGTGCGACAGTTAAAGATAGAATTTGAAGAAACGGCATCCGTATTCAAGGCTATGCCTTTCCTCTGGTTCTTTTGCGATGACGACCAGGAGAAAGCAGCGTTGATATGGCGATGCATCGGAGTGGCCCTCCTGTGCATCATATTCTTTTGCATAGCCGTTGTAAACATCAGCAAGCAGTACAATCAACGCTTCTTCGACGAAAAGCATATTCACCTTAAATGATTCATTTTATCAACCTAAAAACGTAATAATCATGGGACGCATAAAGATAACAGACAATGAACAAACAATAACAAACGATGTCTTCATTGATCTTGCCTATCAAGAGGAGATATCTGTAGCCAAACATATCCTTCAGATAGACCCTGATTATATCAAGCTGTTAGGCTTTATCCCCACCCGGATACGCAAGCAGATTAATTCCGACATCGATGTCCGCCTGGAAGACGCGACGTGCATAGAGGGCATTTCCATTGAAAATGGACAGCAATGCCTCTACATCAAGCATAACGGTGCCATCCATAAAGGCACCTCCACACACAACATCAAAGGAACAACGGATATGGAGGTTGTTATGCTTTCCAAGGAAATGAACCTGAATGCCGACGAGTGGAGAGAAGCGCTGGTAAAACAAAAACGATACCAGGTAGGATATAGGTGGGTGGTAGAAGGACAAAAAAACAAAAAGGAGAAATATGTGCTGCACAAAGACTATATCTTCAATGTCGCCTTCAGAAACCACTACAAGAAACCGGAAGTGGAGATACAACTCAACAAGGAATTTGAGGATGGGTACAACTACCGTCCTTCGCTAAATGGCTTTGTAGCTATCGGGCATATCACCGTATCGAATCCCAATGCCTTTAAGGCGACACCCGGACTGCACGGCATCTTGAGCATCTACTTGGAAGGAGAAGAAGGAGCTACCCAAGATGTCTATCTATGCCGGCAAAGTACCAATGACTATGTCCAGGATACTGATATTCAGGGATTGGAATCGGGAAGAGAGTTTCAATACGGCTTGTTCCTGGACACCAACCGTCTGGGTAATCCTGCCGCAGAAAAAGCCACATTTCGCATAAAAGCCACATTTCACTATGTGCCTTCCTATCTGAAATTGGAGGAAGAGAAAAACACTGCCACAATAGACAAGGAGTTTTTCATCATCAAAGATAAAGTCCATTCTGAATTAAGATGCTTTTTCCGTGATGGAACCACAGATGCATTCTCGCCACTTCCCCTGGTGTCCGAATATGACATTTCGTTGCGTCCCATCAATTACCAACCGGGATTGAATGCGGCACCCGTCTCTATCCTGCGCCTACAGAACAATGCCATTTCCAACGTCAACGGTCAAGATGCCAAAATAGTCATCAGCAGTTTTGAGACAAGGGTAATCTTGCATGAAAATTGCCCGAAGATTGAGATGCGGGACGGTTATGAAACAGAGAACTGTTTCACCATAAGAAACAGCAACGGAGACACATCGTCATCCGTGCTGAATCTGTACAATGCTCCCAACTCCTATGTTGACTACGAGATGCGATTTCATCCGGAACGGATTGGCCGGATTGAGACAAGAGATAAAACCAAACGCAGCTTCACAGTGGACATCAATGTGCGCATTTCGTACTACGAAGACCCGGATGGCAACCCTGACAACCGGAATACAACGCAGGAAATCGTATACAGATTCATCCATACCATCAACATACGCCCGCAAGACAAATGGTTGTGCATAGACTATGGTACATCGGCAATTGCCGCCTGTTATGGAACAAACATCCTAAACCTGAACAAGCAAAAAAGAAGAGTATTCGAAGGGGGCGGGTACAATGATTCTTCTTATTCGCAGGACATCCTTGAAAACGGGCTGCCTTTCATCTCGTCGGACATCATATTGCAGCAAGGTGGTTCCTTCGGTGCAACAGATACCACCAAACCATATAGTAAATTGGCAATATGCCTGTCGCCCACATCAAAATTACAGATACGTAACTATACCCAGTTGCTCCCATGTCTGAAATCTCTGGTGGGCTATTCCGAACTGCCCAATCTCTATTCTTACAAAGACTACAAATATCTCAATGCACAAGGGCAGCAGACGGCTGTAGCCATATTTGAAGAGGATGAAGATAGAGATGAGGTGAAAATAAAGTCTTGCTCTGAGTTAGGCAAGATTGACAGGTTGTTTTCCGAAGTTTACCGTATATTATTCAATTACTTCATTAAGCCTGCCATGCCCAAAGAGGCTATAAACAAAATTGTACTCACAATTCCCAATACGTATACTCCCAAGCATAAGAGCATCTTAAACTCTATAGTAAAAGACAACTTTCCTGACATCTATGAGGAATACATCCGCTTTGTCAGCGAGTCGGACGCAGTTGCCTGCTACTATCTGCACAACTGGCATGCACTGAACCACCAGATGAATGCCCGGCAAAAGGAACAGTTGAAGAAAGAAGAACTTGTACTGGTATATGACATGGGAGCGGGTACGCTGGACCTTACCTATTTCCACAAGAAGCAGGAAAATGGAGCTACGCCGCACACGACGGTAAAAATCCTCGGAAAGATAGGAATCAATAAAGCCGGTAACTACTTGGACTACATCTTGGCAGAAGTAGTATCCAAGAATGAAAAAAACAGTGATACTCTGCGGAATTGCGTAAAGTTAGACCAAAGTGTCTTAGGTGCTGAACGCGACCTGACAAACTACTATAAGAATTATATCAAAAACGTAGTAAAAGTAAAACTGAACCAGCCGGAGTATGCCGACAATGTCAAGATAGGAAACACACGTACAACGACCAATGTGAAAGTAGATATTAATGATGTACGCAATAATAGGTTATACAAACAATTCAAGAAGGAAGTCACCTCTGAACTATTGGACATTTTCTTTGAAGGACTTGGCTACGATGCCAGCCAGCACCCCAAGGTTGATACCGTAATCTTTTCCGGACGTAGTTCACGTTTGAAGGAAATCCGCGACAGCTTCCAGGAAGCTTTGGAGAAATGGGGAGTAAGCAACTGCAACATCGTTCAATTAGGTCCCGACCAGGAAGACGACACTACTGACTATAGCGACATTATATATACAGCCGAAGGCAATAACAGAAGCAAGTCCTCTTCTATCTTAAGCTCATATCCCAATACTCCGCAAAAGGCAGAGAACAGTTTGTTGGGAGGCTTTAACAAAAACGAAGTCAAGCAGCCCGGCAATACCCGGCAAGCCGAATCGGCAGGCAACAGGGTGGCCGAATCTGTACAAAGCTCCAACGCTGCCCCAACCTCCAAGGTTTCCTCGAAGGAAGCCCCTGTCAAAGAAGACAAGCTAAAAACCGTAGTGGTGGAGGGAGCAATGGTCTATGCCTCCATATTCAGCCGCAAAGACTCCATCATACAGTTCAACGCAGAGGACAAACTGTTTGCATCTTATGGTATTTTATATTATGCAGAGGGACTTTGGAAGTATGAAGAGATTCTGAAGCGAGGCACCCAACGAATAGCAGATGCCTCCCAAGACAACATTATCTTCGAAGGCGAAAAAGAACATATAAACTTGGGCAGCACCGACAGAATCCACTTTGTGCAGACATATATGTCACAGCAGATGACCGAAAGGGAATGGAGGAACAAATCAGAATATCTGTCCATCATGCAATCCGTGGGGTTAGACGTGTTCGACAACAAACATGATATGACCATCTCTGTGTCCATAACCAAAGATAACAATGTGAAGTTCGCCATCAACCAATATATATTGCCCGAAGTACCTGCCACCATTGACAGTCTGGACAACTCCGCTTACAAGAAGAGCGTATGGCCGGTTGTTTTCAACATTAATCAGAAAGAAACCTTTTAAAACAGAATAACGATGAAAAATCTCATATCAATCATTACTGCTTTATTTTATAGCGTAAGCCTCTATTGTGCTAACGTTGTTCCCCAGGAAACACCAGTTAAGTTTGAAATACATTATTCCGAGAAAGGTGTTAAGGCAAAAAATATCCCTGAAGGATGGAGCCTACAAAAGGACACTTTTATTTACTTAAGTGATGAACTTTGTCCGGTATGCACGCTGAAAGTTGTCAATGGCAAAGCTCCGAAAGCTGCATTAGCGGTTAAACTGCAGAATGAATTTGCAACATTTCCAGGTTCATCAAGGGATAGTGTAGCAATAAATAACAATATTCCTGTCATCTTAGATATGACCAATGCCTCTTATACGCAAATCATATTGGATAATACAAGTGTCTATTTCATTAAAAATCCACAAGCAGAAGTTGAACTGTCAGAGTGCTCCGACAGTCTGGATTACAATGGCATCTATTCTACAGGAATAGAATTCAAACTACGTATGAAGGCAGGTATGATTAAAAATTTCAAAATAGACAATGAAGCCCTTCGCGAAATCGGGATAAATGCAGACACAGATTCCGTACCATTCATACGGAATAGCTATTCCATCAAGATTGCTTTAGCAGACAAAGAGAAGTTTGAAAATGCAGTAAAAGAGAAGGGAATAGAAGAAGTGAATATTAAAGTTTCATATCTTACCTGTACGGATGGGACGAACTATGACAGAGAAGAATACAAGATTGTGAAACTGCCGATAAAAAATCGGCCAATCAACAAACAATCCTTCGCATTCGATCATTTTACAGTTTTGGAATTGAGTGCTTTGATTATCATAGTCGTCTTGATTATCATAGTCATAGTGCTTATTATTGCCATTGCCAACTTAAGCAAACAGATTTCAAAGGACAAACTGCCTCCATCAGAAGATAAACAAATGGCTCAGAAAGAGATAGAAAGACTGACTCAAACCAGCATTAAACTCCAACAAGAGAAAGAAGCACTTCTTCATGCAAAGGAGGCACTTGAGAAAGAGCTACTTGACGCCACTGAAAAGTGTAATGAATTACAAGGAGACATCCGCGAATACGAGAAAGCGGAAATAAAACAGAACCAAAAAGAGAGTCAATACAAAAAAGACATTACGAGCTTAAAAGGAGAAAAAGATAGACTTACCGTAGACGTAAAGACTTGGAAAGACAAATGTGAGAAGCAAGAAAAGGCTACCAAAGATGCAACTGCAGCATGTGAAAAGCAAAAAGAAATCGCCGAAAAAGAAATACTGACAAGTTTGAAGAAAACCGGTATCAAAGGCGAAAACATAGAAGAAGCTGTAGCCTTTATGAAAAAAGGTCAAGAAGAAAAGAAGGCTACTCAAGACTTGATTTCACACATCCAGAAGAAACTCAGAAAAGACACACAAGTAACAGACAAAGAGAGTTTCAACCAATACTACGATGAACTGGTTGCATTATTGAAGGAGTTGACCGACAATGACGAAGTACTGAAAGGCGCAAAGACCTTGACCGAGTGCATCCAACGCATCGTGCCTGCTGCTCAAAAGGTAAAAGAAGAAAAACAAGAATGCCAAGAGCTGCTAAGTATTGTCAAGAACAAATTCGACCTAGAAGAAGGCGCTCTGAACACAAACTCTTTGGAAAAGGAACTTGATACAAGGATAGAACAAAGTAAATTAAATGATTTAGGGAAACTGGAAATCATAAATACCCCCTATCCTACAGTAGCCGAAACAATTGAAGCAATCAAAAAACAGATGTCAGAGATTGCCGGAAAAGTAGAAGACTTATACACGGAATCCGAGTGGGCATACCAAAAAGACAAACTGCCTCGCCAACTTGATACTGCAATCGGGAAAGCCCGTGAGCAAAAAGAAAAGGCTAAAGATTATAAAGAAAGCATCGAAACGTCTGTTGGCAGCCTCATAAAGGCATTTCCGAAAGAAAGGACACAAAATTTACAACATGTCGCTACACCGCAGGAGCAACTGAAAGGCTTAATTCCGGAAGTCGAGAAGATGCTTGAGATGGACGAACGTATAAAAAATGAGCATACGGAGATTTATCGTGCAAGATACCAGAAAATACTGGAAGACATATCAGAAATACTGGAAGAAGTAAAAGCTACCGCTAAAGAAGCAGTCATTGTCAGTTTCATCAATGAAACCAACGATGAGCTAAAAAATAATATTGAAGAAACCTCTGAAACCAACGTATTGAACGTCTTGGGAACCCAATTATGGCAAGACATCAGTTTGCAAGAGATATTCAAAATCCTTTCATTTGCATTATGCAAGATGGCGCAGAATTCACTGGGATGGGTGAACCGCCTGAGTATATTGGATGCCTACATGCAGACTGACGGCATAAAAGAGTGGTTTGAAACACGTGGGGTTGAAACCGAAAAGATTGTTCACGCGAATATGTTAGCGAGAAATCTGTTGGCCGAATTCGGCATACAGTTAGTGACACCGACATTATATAAGGAGCTGTATGATGCTACAAAATATCATGAAAGCGACAGACTGACCATCAACGGATTTATACCCAATTACCGGTCACTGATGAAAGCCGGCGGAGACCTGATTATAGACATTTATTCCATCGGCATCATCCAGAACGGTCAATGGATAGCTACTCCAATCGTTGTACATGAAAAGAATTAAAGCGTATGTTTCTAAGTTTAGACATAAGAGATTATAATAATGTGCGAATCGCCATGAAAACCGCTTCGGGAGATATGCACGTAATGCATGTCCCACCAATGTTGTCTCCCTGTCTGTTTTACAGGCAAGAAGACAACATCACACGAATAGTACAGCAAATGATTCTATTCTGCGAGACGTACAATACCCCTCTCCGGAAAATCAGAGCACTAACTCTGCTTTTCTCCACACAAGAACCCGAAGCCAATAAGGATAGAATCAAGAATTACTTGTGCAGCCTGTTCACGCCCGAGCTGGTTTATTCGGAGTACAAAAAAAACAGTACTAATGCAGGGGATGATATATGGGTGCAGAACATCCATCAGTCCATTATATCGCACATCCGGAAAAGACTGCCGGTACCAGCATCCGAACGTGAGAAGAAAGTATTCGAGAAAGTGCTCCATTTTGAATATTGGCGTACTTTATGGGCTTTCATCGAAGGCAAAGAATCAATAGTTCTGTTTGACCATGCGATTTTAAAGAAATATCTTCAAGAGCTTCTTACATTACAGAACGAAATAAAATATTCTAAAGAATACATAGAACAAGCCATAAACAACCAAAGCAATGGTATAGAAAACCCGATAGAAGCATTCATCGAACGCGTCGGCATGCACGATACGATAGATGGATGCAGCCGCTTCAAAAGTCAAATAAACATTTATGGCCCTTGTAAAGACGAAAATGGAATATGGGTATCCAGGCAACTGCTGCATCAGATACCTTCTTTTTCTTTAGCCCAGGAGTTCATGTTCACCGTAGAAATGCCCCAACAGGCTGCAAAGGATTTCTTAAAATTATCCACCTATTTCCAGATAGAAATTGAAGGAAAGAATATATTGGAAGGAGCTGGAATCTGGTATATCCAGAAGAAAACGGAAATGATAAAAATAAAGTTTGCCTTAGATACAAGGCACGGAGGAACTCTTTCCATCCATTCGGACGATATAACACCGGACAATGAGCGCAGTAAAAGTATTATTATTCACCAAGCACTTTAAAGATTATGCCTAATAGAACTTTGTTAGAACTGAATACTCAGACATCTCCTTTTTCTCTGCACAGCTGCGGACAGAAAGGCCTGGGCCGTCTCATCGAAGAAGAAATAGCCCTAGAACCCGAAGAAATCAGCAGCAAGAAAGTGTGGAGTATATTTAAACCCCAAAGACAATTATCAGCCCCCACCATAGCTCTCGGAGAAGTAGCATCCGATTCACTGGCAATCAGACAAGGGGCTACACTCTTAAAGGTTACCCTACAAAGGTATTCCATAGGCATTGATAAGGCAAACATTACTTTCCATGTCGCACTTGATCCGGAAGCTATATCAGACATATTAGAAGCCGGAAAGCTCAAAGTCTCTGTTGATTTTGACATCAAAATTAATCTTGAGGGCCGTAAGCAGATAGTAAAGGAATACACTGCCATCATTTATTGTACCCCGGAGCCGATAAAGTCTCCTCACGTAGAGTCCAAATCTCTGGATGTCGTACATGCCCATAGCATCAAAGACATCGGGTACTTATATTTCTCTTATCCAACCAATCTGGAATATGACGGCACTATTAAAATAACAGCCTGTCTGTGCTCTCTAAAAAGAAACGGAGCTGAACTGGCATTGGACAAACTGACATTCACCTCCTTACAATGTGATGGTATCATAACACAGCACTATAACCTAGAAAGCCAAAAACTGGAAGTGGATGGGCTAAAGAACGACAAGGTGAGAGTAACACTCTCATTGAACCTGGAAGACCAGGTATTAACTCCCAATCCGGTAGACAAAGATTCTTATGAAATCCAGATAAAGTATGAATATTCCTATAATCAGTTAGACATACCGCCCAGAACCGAAACACGTAACTTCTCATTTCAAGTTAAGGCGGACAATTCGCGTCCCGCGCTATACGTCACCTGCCAGCAATGGAAAGGAGGTATTGAAAACCTGCTATTACTAAAACCGGGAGAACGACTTGATGCATTGAAACGCGAAATAACGTTGGCGAAGTCACGGCTGGCAACCATCAACGAGGTTTCCGCCGTAAATGAATCCATCTCTTTCGCATCCTTAAAACTAAAGAATATAGCTTCCGACGCTCCGGACATCGAGCCTTGCACCTTCTTTCCCGAAGGATGTACATACAGTGTAACATTGATGAACCAGAAGCAGGAAGAAATAAAGCATTGTGATTTCCTGAAAATAGCGCAAGGCTGTTCTTTATCTGACGTGTTCTCTTTAGGAGATGCCACGAACTGCTCATGGTCGGACATCTTACGCCAGCAGAACCAGCTGAATGGACAAGAATGCATTGAACTGTTCTTAAAGTTAAATTCCAATTTAATAGAACAGATAGACCGTACTCTGTTTCCGCCGGAATTGGGCATGAAGTTCAATGTAAAATGCGAACTTCATCTAAAGTATCAAGAAGGAACGGACATCCAGGCCAAAGAAGTTTCATTAGTCTTCACCATTCCGATGCAACCCGACTTCGGAGACAACTGGCTCTGCCTAGACTATGGAACGTCTGCAATCGTGGCCTATTATGGCGACAGTATACTGGCACTGAACACAGAGAAGAAGCGTTTCCTAGAAGAGAAAGGACTGTTCACAGAGGAAAAAGACTTGATGAGCAATGTCAATTCCCCTTTATTGTCATCCGACCTCCTGTTCCTGCATGATACCCAACAGGAAGAATGGGAATTGGACAGCCCTTACTTTCTCTCACCGACCAAAACAATGCTGGAAGATGCCAACCTCTCAAACAATTTGTTGCCCTGCCTGAAAATCATGGTAGGCCGTGAAAAGCTAATCAACTATCAGAACTATTTCCATATCCGGTTTAAGGATCAGGGCAAGGAAACAGTATTAGGCGCCTTGGAAAAGCCTTTATTGAACCGTTCTCCCCTAATCAAAATAGACTATATCTTTCAGAATGCCTACCAATTCCTGTTTAAGAATTATATTTTGCCTTTGACGAAGCAAGAAAACCGTACCATCAGCAAACTGGTGGTAACCGTACCTAATACATATCGCCCTTCGGACACGAAAAAAGTTATTGATACAGCCAAAAAGACATTCGAATGGCTGCGGGATGACGAAAACATACTTGTGCTAAGCGAAAGCGAAGCCGCTATTTGCTATTATTACACAAATAGGAATACATTATTGCCGCCTGCAAGTTTAAAAGAGCATGAGTCTCTGTTCAGAGGGGCAGGCGAACACATCCTTGTTTACGATATGGGAGCCGGCACACTCGACATCAGCTATTGCAAGGTTACCGCTACGGAAATAGACATCATAGGAAATATAGGTTGCTATTATGCCGGGAATATACTGGACTACGCTTTCGCCTTTGACGTCATAGATGAATATCTGGAAAACAACCATGCGGCACTAAACGATGATCAGATAAAATTCCTGCAGCAGTTAGTGGCACTGGACATCAAAGAAGAAGATAAGATGGAAAGCATTGAGCTATACCGGAAAAAGTATAAAGACTATATACGTACCATAAAAACCATGCCATCTCAGTACGAGAACATGAAGTTTGAACTGCCCACACCCCTGTTTGCCCAATCGGCGAACACTCTATATGCCAATCCCGAATTGTTGGAATACAGTCATTGGAGGAAAGGCAAAGAGATAGAACTATACAACTTTGCCTGCAACCATCTGCTACTTGAGGCATTCTTCTCCACATTAGGTTTTACAAAAGAAAAGAGGGTGCCCATTGATGTCCTTATGTTCACGGGAAGAGCCAGTCAGCTGACCGGGCTTGCAGACAAAATCATAAGCAACATTAATACCAAATGGCGTAAACAATTGGGCAGGAAGTATAACGTAATATCCTTAACCGGAGACCAGCGCAAGACCGTTGTCGCTGAAGGAGCTCTTAATTATGCAAACATCAAATACCAACGCATGGAAGGTGTAACGTTTGTAAGAAACAAGATATATGCACGCTACGGAGTCATGTACAATAATGGCGGAGACTGGGTATTTGAAGAAATCTTGGGACCAAACAGTACCATAAAGCCCCAACAGAACATCTTGTATGATAATACGATCAAGATTAACAATACGCAAAGAGGAGCCATACATATTGTACGCACTTATGACAAAAAACCGGAAATAGTATGGAAAGCCATGCAACAGGATAATCCAAGCTTGAAGACCGAAAACGATTCGCTCTATCAAGCTGTCAACTATACAACAGTCTTATATACGCAGCAGCCTAATTTTGATCCTAACATGAATCAGGATTTAGCTATCCGCCTCCAAATTACAAACAACATGGATCTCTTGATTTCCATAACCGATTGTAATCTGGGAACTGCCATAGATATTATGGTAGGCGCCTGTGTATCAGAAGAGAAGAACAGCAATATATCATTCAAAAAGAGTATATGGCCCAGTTTAGAACAATAAAAAATAACCATTATGTATAAAGTACCCCTTATTATCAACCAAAGAGATGTAATAATCGCATTGCATCCATCTGATTTGCCAACGAAGAATGTTGCTATTGACACTTTTGTTGTGGACAATACCGAACTACTCCGTTTCTACAAGAAAATACTGGCGTTAGATTACGACGGTCCTCTCAGTAACGACTACATCCTGAATATTTCTGCCATCAGCAGAAAGGAAGACGCCATCACCGTTGAATTTACGACGTTCAAGCAAGGCGGCATAGCTTATAGTCAAGACGGATTAGAACTGACCAATGACCATTATTGCTATTTGCGCTTAAAACAGTTTCCCAACGAAGCCACTCGTTTCCACATCCACCTTATCGTAAAAATCAACGAAATCCAATATGAGGGTGATGTCTATGTGGTTGTGGCAGATAAACATCATATTTATGATGCTGTATTCGACTTCGGTTCTGAAGCCTCCCAAATTTTATGCCACGCACGCGATAAGGAACTCGGCATAAACGACATCATGCCTTTATACGGTAAGGTGAAACATTCATATGGAAAAGAATTGCTGAAGAAGGCATCTGAAGTTGAACAGGGTGAGACAAATATTATCAGCGAGGATTTACGCAAGCAATATAGGGAGCAAATGAGTAAAAGCAACAAAGAATCAGAAGAAATCGATGATTCCGAAATCATTCAGCATGACGATAGCGACCGCCTGAACAGACTCTATAAATCAATCTATTATGCTCCCGGCACTCTCTTGAAAGAAGACTTCAGGAGACGCACGGATGAGCCTACGAACCAGAACTTTATATTCTTCAACAAGGGAGAGGATATTCCTGTATTCGAAAAGAATAACTATTTTGTTATGCCCAACCTTAAAGTAGCGCAATATGGAGGAGTTGTGTTACCTATGATTAACAGTGGCCAAACGGTAAACGACCACTTGTCGCATTACAGGAGGGTCATTATGAACTTCTTCATCCGAATGATACTGGACACAGTCTCAAACATCCTTGACGATGAAGAAGAGGACTCTTACGATGATGAAAAAGAATACACCACTCATAGAGCAATCAACCTAATTGTACTTGTGCCCAATTCATATACCCAAGAGGTAGTTACCAAAATGCTGAAAGACTTGCGTTGCGACATAACCAAACTTCTGGCAGAGGAGAAATACAAATCAATTATAGGATGTGAGATTTCCACATTCTCGGAGAGCGACGCCTCTTTCCTTGGCATGATGACGCAACATCAAGACATCTTAATCAATACAATTGGGGAAAACAAGAATATCCTGACGATTGACGTCGGCAAGGGTACCACCGATTTCTCCGTAGTACAAACACGGCAGAAAGGCTTCCACTGGTTGATAGAAGAGAAATACAGATCCGGTTTTATCGGTGCAGGAAACGTTATCTCTTTCGCGTTATATGCCAATTTATTGGCACACTTGTTTCAAGTATATCAACCTAATGCCACAGACCTCCAGATAAAGCAAAGAGTAGAGGAATATACAAGACAAATCACAGACCCCGACAAGAAAGAAGACAGGAATTATCTGTCGCTATTAATACATATTATAGAGAAATACAAGAAGATCCATACGTCTGTTCATGCCACAAATTCTGAAAAGAATTGGCGGGCATTCATGTCGTCGGAGCCTAAAAATGCCAATTTAGATGAGATAAAACTGTCCACCATTGTCGAAGCATTTGCCTACTGTGAAAAGAAGAAAAGTATCTTGGGTGATGACTATGGCTATATTGCCAATGCGGTAAATGCCATCACCACCAAATTTGAAAAAGAAATTGATTCATGGAATGATCGGGCCAATTTATCCATCGATTATGTGATATTGGCCGGACGTGGTATGCTGTTTCCCGAATTGCGTACCCAAATCGAGGAAATGATCAGACGTAAATTCTCGGAGAAATGTACAATCCTGACCAAGAAGAACGTTAGTGTCGGCACGGTGAAAAACTTCTGTCTGTTTGGTCCGCTGAATACCTCGTTAATCTACGACGGCAATATGGATATGGTGGGTTGGCCCACTAAATATGAACTGAAGAACGGGACTAATGAAATGGATGACCAAGATGAGACCAAAGGCCATAAACCCACTTCCAAGTTCAAACGCATTTTCGAGATTTATAAGGGAATCAGAGGAGATTCTGAGAACCCGGATTCTGAATCTGACAGCATAAGTGAGGTTTATACACCAACAATACAGAAAGAACCAAAGGAGATTACGGAAGACCGCGAGATTACATACAATGACGAGCTATGCAGTAAGACGCTCTTAACACCTAACAGCCGCTATCTGATAGGAGGGAAATACTATATCATTAAAATACCCAGGTACACAAATATAAAAAATGAGGAAGCCGTATCTCTGAATGTATTCTTCGACGGAGAAAGATTCGTTGCCCGCAGCAATGACGGCTGTTTCTATTTTGAACCTGCAGGAGCAGAATTGCAAGATAATTTAGTGTTCGAAACTCAGTTTCCTTACGTCACCGCCGATAATGAAGGAGAAATCAGTGTCCTAAAAGGAAGTGAAGAAACGTCCGTTGCTGCAGCAAAACCTTCAGAAGATAATGATATGAAGACGAATAGTTCCAGTCAAGACAATGGCAAGGGAATCCCCCCTGCAGATATAGAGGATGACGTATAAATAAAATAGTAAGAGGAGGAATTATATTATGAATACAAAAGGTGTTGCTTTTTTGACTATTGCTGCAACTTTAGCAGCTATCAGTGTCACTGTGTTCTTGATTGAATGGGAATCTTCTCCACTCATAATTCTGTTTGTGGTTTTGGGACTGCTGGCCATCGTCAGCAATCTTATTCTGGTATCCAAACTATTTGCCATGTACCAGAAGTCCAAACGGCAGGTGCAATCCGTTCTCTACGAAAAAGAGTGCATGGCAGATGCAATGGAAAATATCCGGAAAGAAATGCAGCAACAAAACTTGCAGTTATCCGAATTTGAAGTGATAAGAAAGAATCTCCAGAAATTCAAGAGTTTCCCGGATATTCAGTCCGACAGCTCCATAAACGAAGACTTCGGGAAGATAATTTCATTTCTCCTTAACTTAAACTTATCCCCGGTAAACGAACAATCGCTGCTCCGGGTCGAACAAAAAATAGAACGGCTCACAACAGCAAACCAATTCTTGTCGGCTTTGTACAACACTCAATGGAAAAGGCTGAATGACAAACTTGCGGAGTGTGAAGATATTATCAGCCCTCAAAATCAGGTTGACATACAACAGGCTGTTTTTGAACTGGCATTACCACTCCACGACTTTCTGAGTTGGTATGCCAGGGATCTCAATTATCTGAACCGATATACCTATAACATTAACCTCGTCAAGAACCAGATGCAAACGTCGGATGCGACTTTCAACGAGGTACCCTCCGTATCGGGTAATCCCTACAAATGCCCCAAAGATGTCAGAGGGATAAAACAACTCTTAACCAATATAGGCGTCAAGCAATTGGAGGTCTTTATTTTAGGATATAAATTTTGAATTTACAGATTATGAATACACTGAGAAGTTTCGCTTTCTTGTGCATAATTATTGCCTTGATTATCTGGGGGCATCCCGGAAGTTTTATCTTCCTGTTTGCCGTTGTAATCGTTTCGCTAACTACGTTTCTTTTAAATAAACGCAACCATCCGTATGGTTTGCTGGAAAAGTTTGGAATCGATATACGTTTTCAGAGTGCAGTATTTCTAATTATAATAACCATATTTTCTTTCTGGACTGCTTCCAGATATTTCTATGCAGACGACCAGATATACAAGAACGTGGATCATCATGCTTTAGGCTTGAATGGGTTCCAGATTAACGATTCTCAAGTAATGTTGGTTACCAATGACAGTACGGCTTTGTTTGATGAGGAAATCACTCCCGGGAAGCTAAACCTATGTTTCCAGTCCGACAGTTGTTCCACATTACAATACAAAGGTTTTTCCCGTCCTATTTATGTCAGTACTCCCGGCACGCAGGAATATTATCTTGGCAATGCAAACAATATGCCCTCGTTCCATTCACAGTTCTCGCTGATAAGCAATGCAGAACACCAAAAGCTATCTATGCGTATCGAGTACAATGAGAAGAATGTGTGGGATTTAATCTGTTCTGTTCTCCCTTTTAAGGGCACTGAAAAGAAAAAGAAGGAGATATTATACATATTTACATTAAGTGAAATAGATGGAAACGAAGAAGCAATAATCGACACAAGTCTTGTAGATAAAGACCTGCAACGCGGTTATGCACTCCGTGACATGATACCCGTAAAGATAGCCCAAGGACTCAGATTCTCTGTCGACGGCATAACACTCGTACGTGAGCATTATATACGTAGCGAAAGTCCTAAAGACTGTCGTTCGCAACCTTTCTATTTGGGATTATACACACAAGTTTACCAAAATGATAACTCTCTTGATTTTGAGAATGACAATAACAAAAAATATCGTCTGGCTGATTATCAAGAGACAGAAGGCAGTATTCAATTATCTCCGAGTTCATATTTCTATGTAGATGCTTTCGGCAAATATGTCACTCCGAGAATGAAAGTCCTACCCCATAGCAAACAGATACATTTTTCCCTACCTTATTATAAGCCCTTAAAGAGCGACGAGCCTTGCGGAAAGGATATGACATTCTATATCACCAGTGACAAGAATCATATTGTTGACCTTAAATTATCCAATAATTATCTATTTGATATTTTACATAAGCAAAGTAACATCAACCATATAGGAGGGTCTTTATCCTACAACTCCGGATATACTGAGGACTCTTTAGTAGTCAGGTGGAGCAACCGTTTTATCCCCTCAGAGACAGAAAAAGGTGTTTACCTGTTAAAGGCCGATAATGAGAAAAGTGGCGTTAGCTGGATGTTTAAAGTCACCAACTTCCGGGAGACAACTCCGTTCCAGCCAGAAGTGTACTTCATTTACTTATTCATAATCTGCACATTAGCCTGTTTTTCACTGCTAATTACTCCATACAATATACAGCACGGAAAAATATCCCACCGGCATAATACCCCTTATGCCGAGTTATCCTTATGGACTATAATAATCGTGTTATTTACCGTACGCTTCTTTTTTAACTGGCGGGTATCTGTGTTCCCTCCCCTCGAAGGAGTATCTAGTTTTGAGTGGAACAACATTATTAATTATAAGCCTTGGTGGTGGGCCATTCCTTGCTTCCAGTTAGTTATTATTGTATATAAGATAGGGTATTATCTGAAGAATTATACCCAATCCCGGTTATCACGGGGCATCAACAAAGCTTGCCAAAAGCTTTATCCCCGAAAGTTGACATTGCAACAGCTCATACTAATATGCTGGGTTATATGTCTTTCATCAGCGTTCATCGGACACTTTTTCTTTGGAGGCTATATTCGGTATTTCCTGATAGCCCTTCCATTACTTCTGTTCTTCATTATAGAATACCTTATTGCCGAACTTTACAAAAAATCCTATAATGGAGAATTGCCACGACATAGTTTTGCCAACTATAATCTAACATTATGGCATTTCTTCAATTACCTCATTTTCTTAGGTCCAGTCTTGCTATTCGACTCCGGATACGCCATAATGTTCATATTCTTCGTCCTATTGCGCACCATTTTCCTGTTCCGTGATTATCAGTGGGCATGCATAGAAGCGAATGAGGTTCCTATATATGGCAACTTCTACCGCAAGTTATTGGAGAAGCAAGTCATCTTAGAGGAAAGGATTAAAGAATTATCAGATTCCGGGGATACAAATGAGAAAGACAGGTTGCAGAAGACACTGAAAGATATTAAGAGGCAACGTCTGGTCAAATTCAACATCATATACATCATTATTGGCGTAGTCTTTGTGCTGGCTTGCATCCTGGCTCCACACATATTGACGATGACCTATTTAGGAGCCATTCTTTTCACAGTACTCATTACGGGAATCATTTATTTTTGGGTCAACGCCTGCTGTAAGGTTCAGAACTTGAAGTTCAACCGCAACTGGAGGATAGGTGTTATAGCTTTCACGATTGTTATTTCAGGACTCGGCTGCTATAAGATTTTTATCGATGACAGTTCAATGCTGCACATGCGGTATCGCTCCATGGTGTTGGTGAAAGACTGGAACAGCATCATGCAAGAAGAAAGCATGGACAACGAAAACAAGATAAACCGTTTTTTGCAGGCTTCCGAAAACAAATGGATTATCGACTATTTCCTTGACAATGCCAACGACCTGTCCGAAAGTCGTTTCAAGATGCTCCCCCATAGCAAATTGGGTGCATTATGGGGAGCACAAATGACAGACCTTACTCTCATACGCTTTGGCATTGCAGAACATTCAGAGCTATTCTTCTGGGGGATAATGGCACTATTTTTCCTGTTATTCTTCTTTACTTACACTAACCCCATACAAAAGAAAAAGACGATAAACAGGAATATAGCAGTCAGCATAATTCTCCTTTTATGCATTCAGTGCATCTTTATTTGGATGTCCGTAACGAACCAGTTCATATTCTTTGGGCAGGATTTCCCTATGATATCCATACAAAGTAATTTCTCTTTGGTATATATCATGCTTCTGGTAGGCATGGTTATCGCGTCCATATTCCCTGAGTCACAAGACATGAAGCCGGAGAAAGCTGATGCCAAATACAATGAAGGTCAAGTCAGATTCAATATGTTTTCTGCAAGAATAGGAAAGCATTACACCATCTTTCTGATAATTTTGGTCGGAGTATTGGCTATAGCGCGTTTCAGACTGGTAAAATCAGATTCGACCTATAACATTGATTTATCTATGAACGAGCCGACTCTGGAACTTGTAAATGAATGGTTAAACGAATACCAAATCAGCCAGGATGAATCTTATAACAAGAAATATGCAAACAGCATTGTAAAGGGAGGTGGAAAGAGTCCTGCATGTATAAGTTTCTTTAAGGCATTCGAGTCTAACATCACAAAAGTTGCAGACTTGGAGGAAATCCAGGATGTAGCCAATCAGACAGGCATAGGTACCTCCATCCAGGAAGTGCTTTCCACAATAAACACAGATGCCATTGATTCACTTAACATCTGCATCACGCAGGATATGCCGACGAACACAGGCACTGTCTACCTGCTAAAGAACGACAGGCTGAATAATCACATTGCCCAGTACAAGAGGATATGGAGAAGCAGCAATATTAAGATGGAGACTTACCTTCAGGATAATGCCACCTATCTGCGAATGAGCTATAATTCGCAGAAGAATCCGCTCTCGGATGTGGAAAAGAATGAATTGGAATTCATCAACCGCCTGTTCTTAATGTACCAGCAGCGCTCCGGTGCCAGCAGAATCTCGCCCATGGCCAAAGAATATGCCCGGAATCTGATTCGTGACGGAGACGTTTCCACTTTCTTCTACGACTTTGACAAAGCATACAAACTGCGGGACAGACTGGACAACGACAGCATCAACCGGAAGTATGCGCTTACCAAGTTCGGCAAGGGTCTGATATATGCTTTCCTGAACTCGTATTGCAAAAACAATGTATATTCCAATATTATATTCATGCGTACCAACCGCAATACAGGTATGCTGGAACTTGCTCTGCATAGAAACTACTATATGCACGACAACCCCATCGACAGCCGTAACTATTGGAAGGGAGACCTTACCGCCGCATCCGCCTACCACAACGAAACGGTATTTCTTGATAGCAAGAAACAAGTGGAGGTATGCAAAGCAGACTTTGGAGAGATAGATATACCTATTGAAGGAGGAAAGCTATGGCAGATACCAACCACATGGACTCCGCAATCACAGCAGACGCCCATTGTGATTCTTACTGCAACCCCCGGTAGGAAGATGCAACTGACCAGCTATTATCAGAACAACTATGATGTTTACGAAGGCGACGGAAACTATAGCGTAATGCGTGTATTGCCGGGCGACAAGCTGGGTAACCATCAGCTTCTGTTTGAAACCAAAGAATATGTGGCAAAAAATATATGGCTGAACGGACACCACACCTTTATCTATCCGCAAAAGTACGGTTTCTATTGGGCCAAGCCCTATTCGGACTTTGTCAGCAAAGTATATACCAGAAAACAGAAACAGACAGCACAAGACACCCCGGAGCAAAAGCTAAAGATAGAGTCTTACCAAACCACATTGGATATGCGATTGAGCCAGGAGTTATATGCCATTATGGATAACCTAAAAAAAGAGGCAGACATGAGTGTCATCGTTGCCAATGCAGACGGACATATAAAGGCAATGGTAGATTTTAAGGATAATCCCCAACTGCGCCTAGATCCCAATGATGAAATATCATATAGCCAATGGGCAGAGAAACTGAACATGCTGGCATTGGGAGGTGAAGAGCGCGACTTGTTCGGCAATCTGAATCTCTTTCCGCTACGCTTCGGTCCGGGGTCTTCATTGAAACCTATGACATTTGCCGCTGTGACCTCCGGCTACAATATAGGTTGGGAAGGTTTCCGCCTGGTAGGTATGGAAGCCCCCCACAACAATGCAACCCATTATGCAGGAAAAACCTTGGGGATGAAAACCGGATGGAGGTCGTTGCCTTCGGATGAACCGGGTCCCGGTGAGGCCTTCAATATCGAGAAGTATATCTACCGCTCAAGTAACTTCTTCAATTCCGTAATGGTCTATATAGGCTCGTTCGATGCATCACGATTCAACAAGGAATTCTGCCAGGTGGGCAGGGCAGACGGTGCAGACAACACTCTATTTACTGTCGCCCACAATATAAAGAAAGAAAGTTTCCCGGTTGTCGAAGTAAATCATCGCAGGAGCAAGTTCAATCAGATATTGGAACCGACCAAGGAAAAGAATCCCCTGATAGCGCAGCAGTTTGAACAGAACTTCACTATGCCTGCACGGTCTTTATTTGCATCAAGCAAGAATTCCAACATATTAAGTTACCGTAAATCCGCCACCAACGGACTAGATGCAGACTTGCGCAGGTATGCACAGGATTATGAAATCTCACTCGTACAGAATGAGTCGTGGACTGCTCCGGAACCATCATTTATAGATTTTGAGCTTCGAAAGAATCCCACCGAAGTTAATTACGCATCAGCCATCAGAGGAGTTACCTTAGGTATGAGACGTTTTATGGACATTACTCCTCTGAAGATGGCCGAAATGTTCGGAAAGCTGGCGTCCATGAATACAAGCTTCCACCTGACCGTGAATCCGGAATATCACAATGAAGTCACCGACTTCTCCATAGATGACTCTTGGGGCAGCGAAGACAAATATACCAGTTTCTTGGGAAACAACCTCTTCAAAGGAATGGCATCCGTCATAGACTACGGAACAGCTACATACTTAAAAGGCATAAAGAAGCAGCTGCATGATGAAAACAGAAACGTCTTCATGTATGCCAAGACCGGTACCATTAACGATAGTTCCATCAACGAAGAAACCGGTTTATTGGCTGTTATCATCTCGGACACCGATTTGCAGACCGCCAACAAGGAGCAGAGAAGGACCGCCAAATTCTATGTCATCTATATGTTTATGGATAACATCAAAGGTAACGGAAAGGCCAAGCAGGACTTGCAGAAAGGCTGTGTACAGGCAGTTGTCAACTCCAAGCATTTCAAGAATTACATAACAGGAAACGGAAAAAAGAAAAACTAAAAAAAAGCTATGAATAGAATAAGATTACTGATTTTATATACCGTAGTGACTCTCTTTTTAATAGCAATCACTGCCACTGCAGGCTATTTTTGCCTGCGCCAGAACATTCATGTGGTAAATATGAAAAGCAACTACGCCACAGAGAACCTCTTTGCCTACATCCAAAAGGATACATTAGTAAATGCTTTCCAGAAAGCCGGAGCCTCCAACAGAGACATTAAGGAAAGTTTCTGGAAAAAAGGAATCGACCTATATTGGGGAAACGACTCCACACTTACCCAGATAGCAGGCAATAACGAGTTACTCCGTCTGGCACAGGAGTTTCCCGACCAGTTGGGGATAGACAATGTAGACAAAACCCTCTCACTCTCCATCATTCAGGATGCGGATGCGGAAGGTTACGAAGCAGAATTTGCCTTAGTACCGGTATGCCTGCTCAACCAGTTATACATAAAAGGTTATCTACACCCTTAATTATACATAAAATGAAATATCTATCAGCGGCAGAAAACAGACCGGCATGGATATGCGTTCAAGTCATCCTGAATGAAGACAGCATAAAGCCGGAAGACTTTGATAAAATAAAGAACCGGGTAATCAAAGTCATAACCAACGAATATCTGTATGTCAACCGGGAACCGAAAGCCTTGTGGAAAAGAGTGGAGAACCGTTGCAATAAGATTGACAATGTCAATAACTTCTCCACCTACTTCCAGCAAGCCATCGTATGCGCCAATCACGCGACAGGTATTACCATCATGAGATACAGCAATGACAGGGAACTGGCCCGCAAAGACATGCTGCACATCAAAGTCAATAATGAAGAGATAACGGTCGAGACAAAATTCTTTCCGTGGGAAAGCCTGGAAATAAAAAGTAAAGTGATAATCTATAAAGGCGGAAACAAGACCGTACTCTCACTGAGTGTTCTGGAAGCCGACTTGCCGGCTTTCCAAGAGTTTTATACAGCGAACGAATGTGCCGCTCTGTTCATCAATGCACCGGAAGAAATGGTGGATGAGAGACAAAGAGCCCTATTCTGTATAGCCTATTTTAAAGAGAAGACATTCCAAACCTGCCGCCACTATGCGATTCCCGAAGAGGCAGCTTCCGAAATAGCTCCCTTCCTGTTGCAGTACGACTTCAATTTCCTCGACTGTATCCTTGCCATTACTGAGGAATATCTCAACAGGCCCAACTATTCGAGCATTCTCCCTCCAAAAGAACATGTACGCGCCTGCATGTGGCTACTGTTCTTCATGATTGAGATGAAAAAGGCAGAAATAAGGCAGAATAACTCCGGTAAATCCCAGTCCATTACTCTACCCCCTGAGTTGTTCTATACAATCAACCGGATGCTGCCGGCAGAAGAACTATACAAACTATGGTTCAGAGTCAGCGAAATATGGATTAACCGGCAAGAAGAATACGCAGTAGTCCAAAGGGTACCCATAGCAAGTCCATTCTGCATAACCGATGGAAGCAGAATCATCGAAAACATCTGCCCGCTGAAAGCAGAAAACAACATCGTATGGCAAGGCAGAGAGAAAGGCATGGTTTCGACCTATATCGTTCACAAAAACGAAATCGGTGAGTTTGTTGTTCGCAAGAGTGGTAAAGACGGTACGCCATCAGGAGCCCGGAAAGGACTGCTGGGACGCATATATCCATTCATTGAGAAAATAGGAAATATCATTAACGACTAAAAAAGAACAATGCACCCATGAAACGGATAATAGGATACATTCTTATAACCATAGTAAGCATACTTTCATTCTTCCAACTTCTGCAGACCATGAAAATAGTATTCGGCTCATTCAGTGCGTATCTGTGGTTTATAGCTGGTATAGTCTGCTTTTTCATCATCCGTCCCTTCTTCAGGAAAAATGAAGCATGGCTCACCACTTTCTCCCATGAACTGACCCACGCCATTGCAAGCATATTGATGCTCAACAAGATGCACTCCATGAAAGTGTACGAACAAGAGGGAAGCACGCAATATCTGGGAAGAAGCAACATCTTCATTACATTGGCACCCTATTGCTTCCCCATCTTCACTTATTTCATCTTATTGCTGATGCTTCTCAGTTCCGTACGCTCTTTATGCATTTTCCAATTTCTTATCGGGCTGACATTGGGATTCCACATACTTTGCTTCACCCAGCAAACCCACCCTAACCAGACAGACATAAAGCAAAACGGAAAGATGATTTCTTATTCCTTCATCTTCATGTGGTGGTTATTCAATGCTTCCATCATACTATATGCAGTAAAATATGGCATTTACCGGGCAGTCATCTATCAGTTCCAGGGTATGTGGACAAATCTGTTAGCACCATTTTAGCTTCTTAACTCACCGATTCATGTCCGGAGTTCACCGATTTTTCCGCCGCAAATCATCAGGAAGGGCTATCGGAGGACGAATAAACTGCTGGCACAACCTTTTAATTTTAGTTCATCAGGAAAATGCGTAGTTAAATGGGAATTTAGCAGCGTGTTTTTTCATTAATGATACCCTAAAAGTCTATTTTTTAACTTTTAAAGCCTGGTATAGCTGCATTACTTCCTGTAATTCTTTCACCTTTTCTGGATATTCCAGATGAAGATTATTAGTCTCTCCAATATCCCGTTTTAAATTAAACAACTCAGGCACATCACCTTCCTTAAACTTACTATTTCCCGTTTTAGGCAAATAAACCCAATCTCCTTTACGTATTCCATGCACCTCACCACCTTTTACATAGACATACTCATCACGCAACCGCAAAGAAGGGTTTTTCAAGAATGATGATATATCCACTCCATCAATCTCCTGCCTGAACGATTTGCAACCGGCATAATGCATTATTGTTGGGAATAGGTCAATACTGGCAATTATCGCATCACTGGTTACTCCTGCCGGGATAGTACCCTTCCAACGCAGAATACAAGGTACACGTACCCCGCCTTCATAATACGAGAATTTACCGCCACGTAACGGATCGGCAGAACCGCTATTTTCTTTGTAACCTAACCACGGCCCATTATCAGATGCAAAAATAACCAACGTGCTTTCCGCCAATCCTTGTTGATCCAGATAGTCGAGAAAGCGTCCGACATTCCAATCTATTTCTTCCACAACATCTCCATAAAGCCCACGTTTGCTCTTGCCTCTGAACTGCTCGGATGCCAATAAAGGAATATGGGGCATCGAAGGAGTAATGTAAACAAAGAAAGGTTTCTCTTTATTCTGCCCTACAAACTCAATCGCTTTATCAAAATAACGACGGGTAGTAGTAGACTGATCACAGGGGTATTCTATGATTTCATCTCCTTCAAACAAAGGAGATACACTATTGAGTCTCTTTTTTATCGTCGCTCTGTTGGGAGCATTTCTCACAAAGTCCTGATCCGCTTTAGCTTCAGACAGAGTATATCCTTCTCTAAACACAGCATTAGACGCAAATTTTTGAGAAGGGCCGATATACATATCGTTACTATAAGGAATACCGAAGTATTTATCAAACCCCTGATCTGTGGGTAGATGACCTTTCAAGTCACCTAGATGCCATTTACCGAAACAACCTGTTGCATAATCTTGTTCTTTCAATGCTTCTGCCAAGGTTATCTCTTCGGAAGGCATACCTTCGGATTCCGGAAAGAATACTCCTTTCACTCCATTCCGGGTATTCAGCCGTCCCGTTAAAAGGCCCGCACGTGAGGCACTGGAGACAGAAGCAGATACATAGAAGTCTGTCAGTTTTAGTCCTTCCCTTGCCATCTCATCTATTGACGGGGTTTGTATCAACGGCGATCCGTAGCAACCAAGGTCCTGATATCCCTGATCATCGGTAAAGATGATAACAACATTAGGCTTGTGCTGAGCTTGCATAAGCCCAGCACAAGTCAACATAGGGAGAAGAACCAAAGTCCTACTCCGAAATAACATTACCTTCCGTAATTCCACTGTCATTATAGGTATCCACACGATAATAATACTTCACGCCTTTAGTGAGAATATGCAGCAAAAGTTCAGTGGTTTCATTTCCCTTCACCTGAATACATTGATTCAGAAAGTCGGGTTGATAACCAAAGCGAACCAAATAACCGTCGGCACCGAATGCTTTATTCCAGGCAATCGAGGCGTATCTTCCATCTTCCTGGTTTCTTTTCACAGAAAGTTCTTTCACCTGTCCGGGCTTATCCGAATAACCGGAACCGAATACCCGCAAATCCAACAGTGCAAATTTACCTTCTTTGGGAGTATGTACATTCTCCACCTTCATATAAGAAGCTTCTACAGGTTTGGAGAGTTCCAGATATTCATGAGGAACCGCTGTTTTGTTTCCGGACTTATCAGCAAGCAACTTCCAGGTATGTCCATCGTTCGAAGTATATAGTTTGTAGGCATGATAGTCTGTCTCTTTGGGAGCCTCCGGATTTATATCCTGTTCGGCAAAGTTGATCTGAACAGAGTTAATCTGCACTTTCTTACCAAAGTTCATTACGAAATGCTCACCTGCATTACCGCTTTCTGCCGACCACCACGTCCTGACATTCTCATCCGCTGCTTTCTCCGGTTCAAAACCCGAAAGCGAAGAAGAAGCCATACAAGCTTTATTGAAAGACTGGAGCATCCAGCCGAAAGCAGAGATGTCCTGCGGCTCAAACTTCTTCTGAGGTAATAGCATCGGATAATCACCCAATACGGTATGAGTTCTCATCCGCCCTTTCGCATCAAATGATACCGGGAACAATCCGATTCTTCTCTCAAATTCATCGTGGTTACCAATCCACATGGAAGTTGCCTGCCACCAGTTACCATACTTATCTTTGAATACACAACTATGGCCTGCCCCACCAATAAAACCACCGACCTTCAACGAAACAGGATTGTAAGGCTGTTCAACAAAACCTCCATTCGCACTGTCACTCTCCATAACGATATCGCAATACCAGTTACAAATGGTTCCCGGTGTGGCATATTGCAGGTAATACTTATCATTGTTCTTCACAATCCAGGCACCCTCAGGGCAAGGTATCTTCTGGAACTTACCCATCCAGGCAGAAGCGTCGATTTCATCATACAGTTCTCTGCGCCCGAAGTGATAACCGGAAGTGCACTCTTTAACGTCCGTGATATATTCACGGAGCACCTTCTTCGTACCTTCTATTTCCTCAAAAGTCTCGGGATTCACTTCAAAGAAAGTGGTAGATTGCTCTGCACCCAGCCCATAATAGAAATAAAAGCGCCCGTCATCAATAAACAGACAAGGATCGGCCATACGCCGTACCTCACCGCATTTTTCCCATTTTCCATTTTCCGGGTCAGCAGAGCGAATCACGTCTACTTTCTTTTTGGAACGGTCGCGGGTAAAGTTTATAAAATAGACATAATTATCATCCGCAGCTACAGCAGGTGCCACATAATGGTCAATATCAAGGGCAGATGCATGTATCTCCGGATTAAAATAGACATCCTTCCATGTAATCAAGTCGTCGGATACACGATAACCGCCGATATCCATTGTAGTAAAGAGATAATATTTGTCTTTGAACAATACGATTACCGGATCGGCAGCCGTACGGGCTTTCTTCTCTCTCTTCTGGAAACATCCCCAACCGTAATCCAAATTCATCGGATTACAAAACGTTGTCTGCTGTTCCGTTACCTGTTTGTTCTCCGCACAGGAGAAGAGAAAAAAAGACACCAATAAAAGGGATAATTTATTTTTCATGCCAATACTGAGATTAATAGAGTTTCCGGCTTATTTCTCTGCCGGAAGCTGTTCTGTTATTTTTTTAATTTCCTTCATCAATAAACTGTGCAAGCGTTCTTTCTCTGCTACATAAACCGGATCAGCAACTTTATCGGACATTTCGCCAGGATCAGCCAGAATATCCATCAAAGACGCTTCCTTATCTCCACGCGTAAAGGCTGTATACTTATAACGTCCGTCATTAATCTGATAGCCTGAACTAGACTCTACGATAATATATTCACGGTCAATCTTATCCGTTTGCCCGGTCAGAACCGGTTTCAGTGACTTACCGGACAAGTTCTCCGGTACGGGAATTCCTGTCAGGTCGCATAACGTAGGTACCAGATCAATTCCGCTAGTCAAGCTTTTTGAGTCTACAACTCCTTTCTTCACTCCCGGACCGGAAATAATAAGCGGTGTACGGGTAGCTTCTTCAAGCAAGCGACTTTTAAAAACAAGGCCATGAGACTGTCCCATTTCTCCATGATCTGAAGTAAAGACAACAATCGTATGATCTGCCAGGCCGGAGTTTTCCAACGCAGCCAGGATACGTCCGATCTGTTGTTCCACATCTTCTACAAGCCGGCAATACATCCAGCGATAGAAATCCCACTGCTCTTCTGTCCAGTCACGGGAACCGGAACCGATTGCTTTCATTTCGGCATACGTCCCGTTGGGTTCCACATTGGCAGGTACGGGAGGTATCTGTGCACGATATTCTTCATCACTTAGTGTTTTACGCAAATCTATGTACTTCTGCGTAGCAGCTATCTGATGAGGGCGCAGCTCATCGGGAAATCTCGGATCAAAACCTGCCCCATAACAAATATCATGAGGATTCATGAAAGAGAGATATAGGAAAAAAGGTTCATCCTGAGCCGGATTATAGCCAGCAAGAAAGTTCTCGGCAAAATCGGCAGGACCCTCGTAATAATCCGTACCATTCTGGGTAAAACCATACTCCTCCATGTGAGTCCTTCCACAATAAAAGCCCGGATAACCGGAATAGACAGTCTGATAGCCGGCATTACGGAAAAGATTTCCAACCGAACTTTCACGGGCAACCGGCAAGACTCTTAAAGTATCCGGCTTAGTAGAGTTATTTGTATAACCTATTTCGCCGGCATAACGTCCTGTTGCCATTGCAAAACGTGACGGCATCGATACCGGATTTGCACAATAATTATGTTCAAACCGGACACCGTTCTCAGCCAAACGATCTAATGAAGGAGTACTGACATAGCGATTGCCTGCACAACTCAGCATATCATACCTCTGCTGGTCGGTCATGATGAAAAGGACATTCAATTTCTTTTCTTCAGCTTTCTGCACACAAGAGGAAGCAAACAATGAAATGCCACATCCATACAACACGACACTTGCGAATTTCTTCATAAGCAATTCTTCTTAGAATTCATCCTTATTTCTTCAAGGCCTTGTCCACATTCAGATCGACGCCTGCCCATCCCTTCTTGCAAGTCCAGTCTGCTGCAGGCGAAGCCCAAAACTCATCTGATTCCGGCAAACCGAGG
>OGFN01000215.1_pt1 | contig 32798 bp, 29 predicted proteins | sample 1570921 | NCBI WGS metagenome assembly OGFN01 (sample SAMEA2581940, study PRJEB24529) | metagenome | biome: Human gut stool | place: China | collected 2011
GGGTTTGGCTATATCATGCAGCAGTGCAGCCCACCGTAACCAAAGATTATCCGTTTTACGACTGATGTTATCGAGTACTTCCAATGTGTGATAGAAATTGTCCTTATGTGCCCGCCCATTACGTGTTTCCACACCTTGAAGGGCAGCCAGTTCCGGAAAAATCAGGGACAACAAACCGGAACGGTCCAAATCTATAAACCCTTTAGAGGGAATCGGAGAAAGTATTATCTTATTAAGTTCATCGGCAATACGCTCCTTGGAGATAATGGATATACGCCCACAGTTGCGGCACAAAGACTCAAATGTAGTATCATCAATATAAAAGTTCAGCTGAGTGGCAAAACGGATGCACCGCATCATGCGCAATGGGTCGTCACTAAATGTAATATCCGGGTCAAGAGGAGTACGGATTGTTTTTTCTTTCAGATCTTCTATACCACCGAAAGGGTCTACCAATTCTCCGAACCGGCTCTGATTCAGGCAGACAGCCAATGCATTGATAGTAAAATCCCGCCGATTCTGATCGTCTTCCAATGTACCGTCTTCAACGATGGGCTTACGGGAGTCGCGCTGATAAGACTCCTTACGTGCACCAACAAACTCCACTTCTATACCACGGTATTTTACTTGTGCGGTACCAAAATTCTTAAACAGGGCTACGTGTGCTCCACGTCCCAAGCGTTTACCCAGCGCTTCGGCCATCTCTATACCACTACCTACTACTACAACATCAATATCCTTAGAAGGGCGTTGCAGGAAAATATCGCGCACATATCCGCCGACTACATAACATTCCAATCCCAATTCATCTGCTGTCTCGGATATCCGTTTGAATATATCGTCGCTGAAATGCTGTTTCAGTTCTTCTGCCGTCAATTCTATCATACTATACTTTTTAAAATAATTATTTAGTTTTCATTGGAGAAAGTAGCACTGTTTTTGGTCTATATTCCCGGCCTCTCCTCTCTCCATTCTTATCTGATCCCTATCATCTCCGTAGTTACTCCATGTCTATACACTTGGACTTGGTATGGAGTTGGTACGGGCTTGATACGGAGTTGGTACGGCCCGGGTATCAGATTGTTCTAAATTTCCGATATCTCCGGAAAACTAAAATACTATTTATCTATTTTCAGAGTGCAAAGATACGGATATTATTTCTAATTTTGTCCTCACTAACAGAACAACAGTAATTATGAAGAAAGTGACGCTTCTTGCGTGCCTCTGCTGCACGCTCTTATCTTGTGAAAATGTAGAGAAGAAAGCAGGTGAGAAACTGCAAACAGCCCGCGCAGCCTTCGAACGGGGAGACTTTAGCGAAGCAAAGATGCAGATAGATAGCATTAAAATACTATATCCCAAAGCTTTTGAAACCCGCCGGGAGGGCATCGGATTGATGCAACAAGTGGAACTGAAGGAGCAAGAAAAAACATTTGTTTACCTGGATAGCCTGCTTCAACAAAAACAAGGAGAACTGGATGCCCTGAAGGGTAAATTCACACTTGAAAAAGATGCCGAATATCAACAAATAGGTAACTATTTGCACCCTTCACAAGTTATAGAGAAGAATCTGCATCGTTCCTATCTACGTTTCCAAGTGAATGAAACCGGGCAAATGAGCATGACTTCCATTTATTGCGGTCCCAGCAATATTCACCATGTAGGCGTAAAAGTGGTCGCCCCTGATGGCAGTTTTGCTGAGACACCTGCTTCCAAAGATGGTTATGAAACCACCGATTTGGGAGAAAAAATAGAAAAGGCGGACTTCAAAATGGGAGAAGATGGTAATGTAATAGGATTCCTTTACTTGAACAAGGACAAGAATATCAAAGTGAACTATCAAGGCGAACGCTCCTACTCCACTACTATGTCTCCGATAGACCGCCAGGCATTGGCAGGGGTTTATGAACTGGCACAGATACTTTCATCCATCACTCAGATAAAAAAAGAGATGGAAGAGGCGAACTTGAAGATAGAATTCGTGAAACGAAAGATGCAGGAAAGAGAAGAAACAGAACAAGGAAAATAAACACGTAGACGATAACAAAATAACAACAGTGACTCCAAAGGCATAAAGTATGTAATCAATCGATTTCAAATCAAATGATTTCAAATCGATTGATTACATACTTTGTTTTTTAATCTTTATTCCTATCTTTGTCAAAAGAATCAATATCATTCATTTCATTATGGGATTACAACATGCCTTTTTATAAATTCGGAGATATCTTGTTTCTGGAAAAAATACCAAAGGAAGATTGGATAGAATTTATAGGAAGAAAGTTTTCTGAAACTGGAAAGGATATTTCAGAAGAACTGTGCGGCATGATTGCCGATCGGATGAAAAACCACCCCTATTATACCCAACAATTAAGTCAGCAGGTATGGTTCAGGACCGAAACCACTGTCTCAGCCGAAGTGGTTGACGAAGCCTTCAGTGATATGATTGGTCAGCTTAGTCTGCTTTTTGCCAATATCATCGATACGTTGACACCACGGCAAATCAATTTTCTGCTGGCAGTCGCCAACGGGATCACAAACTTCTCATCAAAAGAAGTACTCATGAAATACCAATTGGGGACATCTGCCAATATTAAAAATTTGAAAAAGGCAGCAACTGAAAAGGATTTGATTGATATTCTACCAGGCAACCGAATAGAACTGCAAGACCCCGTATTTGAATATTGGCTGAAACATATTTATCGCACAAGGTGAAGGCGCAAAATAACAAACGCGTGACAACTACATTATGAAGTCATCCCGCGCTCATTATAATATCATTATGCTATGAAAGTTCTGTTACCACTGCAATTGCGGCAGGAACTTGCTCAGGCAAGTACGCAATGCGCTCAACGTAATGGGTTTCACCAATACTTCCGAAGCACCAGCAGCCATTGCATTTTCACGGTCAGCCGTAAAAGCATAGGCAGTCTGCATAATGATAGGAAGTTCTTTCTCTTCTTCGCGGATAATCTTTGTCGCTTCCAGACCATTCATAATAGGCATTTTGATATCCATAAGGATAGCAGCTGTCTTTCCACGGTTCTCTTTGAACAGACCAACCATCTCTTCACCGTTCTTTGCCCACAATATCTCGCATTTCTTGCCAATAATAGCTTTTATCAATTTAAAGTTGCTATCATCATCTTCCGCTACCAGTATGAGCGGACGGTAATCTTCCGATAAATTCACTGTTTCCATGACCAAGGTGTTTTGTTTATACGAGGCAAAGATACTAAAAATAATATAAATGCATTATCTTTTGACCAAAGATAAACTGCATCCCAACATAAAAAATGGACGGGTTCATTTTATTCTATTCCTAGTTTGTACTATCTTTGCGCCTCAATTTAAAAATAGAGTATGATTTCAATAGACGGACTGGCCGTAGAATTTGGCGGCACCACCTTATTCAGTGATATCTCCTTCGTTATTAATGAAAAAGACCGCATCGCCCTGATGGGAAAAAACGGAGCGGGAAAAAGTACCTTACTGAAAATTCTGGCAGGAGTACGCCAACCTACCCGGGGTAAAATTTCAGCACCCAAAGACAGTGTAATCGCTTATCTGCCACAGCACTTGATGACGGAAGACGGACGGACTGTATTTCAGGAAACAGCACAGGCTTTCTCGCATCTGCATGAGATGGAAGCAGAGATAGGACGCCTCAACAAGGAGTTGGAAACACGTACCGATTATGAAAGCGACAGTTATATGGAACTGATCGAAACGGTTTCTGCCCTGAGTGAGAAATTCTACTCCATCGACTCCACCAACTATGAGGAAGATGTGGAAAAAGCTTTGCTAGGACTCGGCTTCACACGCGAAGACTTTGACCGTCAGACCAGTGACTTCAGCGGTGGATGGCGTATGCGCATCGAACTTGCCAAGTTGCTGCTGCAGAAACCAGATGTGTTGTTGCTGGATGAGCCTACCAATCACCTCGATATTGAAAGTATCCAGTGGCTGGAAGATTTCCTCATCAATAATGGTAAGGCTGTCATCGTCATCAGCCACGACCGTAAATTTGTGGATAACATCACTACCCGTACTATTGAAGTGACAATGGGACGGATTTATGACTATAAAGTAAATTACTCCAAATATCTGGAACTCCGCAAAGAACGTCGCGAACAACAACAAAAGGCGTATGACGAACAACAGAAGTTCATAGCCGAAACCAAAGACTTCATCGAACGCTTCAAAGGTACTTATTCCAAAACTCTGCAAGTGCAAAGCCGCGTAAAGATGCTGGAGAAACTGGAAATACTGGAAGTGGATGAAGAAGATACTTCAGCATTACGGCTGAAGTTCCCGCCATCACCACGCTCGGGTAACTATCCTGTAATCATGGAAAACGTGGGCAAAACCTATGGTGACCATGTAGTATTCAAGAATGCTACGCTGACTGTGGAACGAGGAGACAAATTAGCCTTTGTCGGTAAAAACGGTGAGGGTAAGTCTACGCTGGTGAAGTGTATCATGAAAGAGATTGAGCACGACGGTACACTGACACTCGGGCACAATGTACAGATCGGTTATTTTGCACAGAACCAAGCGTCTATGTTGGATGAGAACCTTACGGTATTCCAAACGATTGACGATGTGGCAAAAGGTGAAATACGTAACAAGATACGCGACTTGCTGGGTGCTTTTATGTTTGGCGGCCCTGAACAATCCATGAAAAAGGTGAAAGTGCTTTCCGGTGGAGAACGCACCCGGCTTGCTATGATTAAGTTGCTGCTGGAACCGGTGAACCTGCTGATTCTGGATGAGCCTACGAACCACCTGGACATGAAAACTAAAGATATCCTGAAGCAGGCTCTGCTGGATTTTGATGGTACACTGATTGTTGTAAGCCACGACCGTGACTTCTTGGACGGGCTGGTTACCAAGGTCTATGAATTCGGTAATAAACAAGTGAAAGAACACCTGAGCGGTATCTACGAATTCCTGGAAAAGAAGAAAATGGAGTCGCTCCGCGAACTGGAAAGGTAAACGTTCCTTAACAGGGCTTCTGCAACTTTTCTTGCGTCATAGTGTTTTATTTCCATAAACCTTTAACTACGAGAATAATGAAACGATATGACGCAATAATAATAGGATTTGGCAAAGGTGGAAAATTACTGGCAGCCGAATTAGCCAACCGCAACTGGAAAGTGGCGGTTATAGAACGTTCCCCTGAAATGTACGGTGGAACTTGTATAAACGTAGGATGCATCCCTACCAAAACCATGATACACGAAGCAGAATTTGCTGAGCGTATCTACCAGAATGATTATGAAAAACAGTCCAAGTTATATTCTCTTGCCCTGAAACGCAAAGATAAGTTGGTCATGTACCTACGGGAAAAGAATGTCGAGAGTCTGACAGGCAACCCTAATATCACATTGTATGACGGAACCGCTTCTTTTGTATGCGAAGATACGGTGAAAGTAACTCTTGCATCCGGAAAGGATGAAAAATCTTTCGAACTGGAAGGAAAAGAAATATTTATCAATACCGGTTCTACACCTATCCTGCCGGATATAGACGGATTAAGAGATAGTAAATATGTATATACCAGTGAAACATTACTCCATGCAGATGTTCTTCCCCAACATTTACTAATCATAGGCAGTGGTGCCATCGGACTGGAATTCGCAACCATGTATGCCGGATTCGGCAGTAAGGTCACTATTCTGGAAGCCGGTAAACGTTTCCTGCCGAAAGCAGACCGGGAGATTGCCGAATACATGCAGGAAAGTTTAAAAAGGAAAAATATAGAGATACGCCTGAATGCCCGCGTGCAGTCATTGCATGATACAGCAGACGGTATCACAGCTGCCTATACGGATGCCTCGGACGGTACACCTTATTTTCTGGAAGGAGATGCCCTGCTCATTGCAACAGGCCGTAAACCGATGATAGATGATCTGCATCTGGAAAAAGCCAGAGTACAAGTCAACGCACAGGGAGCAATAATTGTAAATGAACAATTACGCACTACTGTACCACATATTTGGGCTTTGGGAGATGTGAGAGGTGGAGAAATGTATGATTACCTTTCCATCGATGACTCCCGTATTATCCTGAATCATTTATTCGGTAATAAGGAACGATCTATCGACGACCGCAATCCTGTGCCTTACGCCATCTTCACAGATCCTCCGATGGCACATATCGGTCTGACAGAGGAAGATGCTGTGAAACGAGGTTATCCTATCAAGATATCACGTTTGCCAGCCTCAGCTATTCCGCGTGCGCGTACTTTGCAGAATATGGATGGCATGTTGAAAGCTATCGTAAATACGGATACAGAGAAAATTCTGGGCTGTTCCCTCTTTTGTGTGAATGCACCGGAACTTATTAATCTGGTAGCGTTTGCCATAAAGACCGGACAGAAATCTTCAGCTTTACGTAGCTTTATATTCACCCATCCCAGTATGAGTGAAGGTTTAAATGGATTATTCAAGGCTTTTTAATAACTAACATTTGGTAATTAAGCCGTTAACCTCTATCTTTGTCCGCTGTTAAAAAATTAAGATGCAGAAGAAACGGTATATAACATTTTTCCTAATGTTCATCAGCATGGTCATGCTGGTAGTGCCGGTTATTCCTCATCACCACCACAACAACGGGTTGATATGCATGAAGAATGATATAACTCCCGATTGTTGCGGACAACAACACAACTCGGATAACGAACATTGCTGTTGCGATACGGGATGTGTAACGACTCACTTCTTCCAGCAAACTCCCAGCTCGGACAATGGATGGGCACATCCGGACTTTCCGCTGGTTATTACATTGTTTTCCGAACCACTCCTCCGATTATTAGTCCTACCCGAAGAAAGCGGGCAAAGACAGGACTGCATATACCAGGAATCACTTCATGGCACGTATCTTACACGTGCCACAGGACTTCGCGCACCTCCGTGTGTTCTTACTTTATCGTAAAGTCTGCAACTTTATTGCAGGCTTTTATCTCTAATTTTGCACACTGATAAAAGTAAGAACATAAAAATATCATCATGAAAAAAATTCTTTTTATGGGAGTCATGGGTCTATTCCTATTGGGTTCCTGCAATAGTAAATCCGGCGACGGACACGAAGGTCATAATCATGAAACAGAAAAGCATGAGCACGAAGGTTGCGAGCATGATCATGAGAGCGAAGACCACAATCACGAAGGTGACGACCACGACCACGATGGACATGACCACGGTGAAGTAGCAGCAGCCGGACATAGCGACGAAATCATTCTGCCCCCCGCAAAGGCGCAGGCTGCCGGAGTAAAATCCAATGTTGTAGAACCGGGAATTTTCCATCAAGTTATAAAAACCAGCGGCCAGGTAATGGCAGCACAGGGAGATGAGAGTGTTGCTGTAGCAACCGTAGCAGGCGTGGTATCTTTCCGCGGAAAGATTATTAAAGGCATGAGTGTCAGTAAAGGAGCGCCGCTGGTTATATTGTCTTCTAAAAATATGGCGGATGGTGATCCGGTAGAACGGGCGCGCATCGCCTATGAAGTTTCCAAGAAAGAATACGAGCGTATGAAAGCCCTCGTAGGAAATAAGATTGTTTCTGAAAAGGATTTCGCTCAGGCTGAACAAGCGTATGAGAATGCACGTATCAGCTACGAAGCCGTAGCCAAAAACAGTTCGGCAAGCGGGCAAGCCGTGGTTTCCCCCATCAGTGGGTATGTAAAAAGCCTGTTAGTGAAAGAAGGCGATTACGTAGCGGTGGGACAACCGTTAGTCAGCATTACGCAAAACCGCAAATTATTCTTGCGTGCTGACGTTTCAGAGAAATATTACCAATATCTTCGTACTATTGGTTCTGCTAACTTCTGTACTCCTTATAATAATAAGGTATACGCATTGAAAGACTTAGACGGACGTCTTCTCTCTTATGGCAAAGCCTCGGGTGGAGACGGTGGATATTATGTACCTGTAACCTTTGAGTTTGACAACAAAGGTGATATCATCCCCGGTTCCTTTGTAAAAATCTTCTTATTGTCTTCCCCTATAGAAAATGTAATATCCCTACCCCATTCAGCATTGACTGAAGAACAAGGCAGTTTCTTTGTCTACCTGCAACTGGATGAAGAAGGATATAAGAAACAACTCGTGACCCTTGGAGCCGATAACGGTGAAAGCGTACAGATTCTCTCAGGTGTAAAAGCAGGAGACCGCGTGGTAACCGAAGGAGCTTATCAAGTGAAACTGGCAAGCGCTACAAATGCAATACCGGCACACAGTCACGAACACTAAAAAAACAGTGGTAAGTGATGAAGTTATAGAGTGATAAAGCAACTTCACCCTATCACATTATCACATTAACACTCTAACACTTTAATCAACATGTTAAACAAGATTATACATTTCTCACTTCATAACCGCATCCTGGTGCTTGTGGCCTCGGTGTTGTTACTGATAGGCGGAACTTACACCGCCATGCACACGGAAGTGGACGTATTTCCAGATCTCAATGCGCCTACGGTTGTCATCATGACTGAGGCAAACGGTATGGCGGCAGAAGAAGTGGAACAACTCGTCACATTTCCTGTTGAAACAGCAGTGAACGGTGCAACAGGTGTGCGCCGCGTACGTTCTTCATCTACCAATGGATTCTCAGTAGTATGGGTAGAATTCGATTGGGATACGGATATTTATCTGGCCCGGCAAATTGTCAGCGAGAAGCTGGCTGTTGTAAGCGAAAGCTTACCTACCGGTGTAGGTAAACCGACGCTGGGTCCACAATCATCCATTCTGGGCGAGATGCTGATTATCGGTCTGACTGCCGACTCTACCTCTATGCTTGACCTGCGTACAATAGCTGACTGGACCATCCGTCCGCGCTTACTCTCTACAGGCGGTGTGGCACAGGTAGCAGTACTGGGTGGTGATATAAAGGAATATCAGATACAATTAGATCCGGAACGGATGCGGCATTACGGCGTTACGCTGAATGAAATTATGACCGTAACCCGTGAAATGAATCTGAATGCAAACGGTGGTGTGCTATATGAATATGGCAATGAATACATTGTACGTGGAGTACTTTCTACCGATCGGGTAGATCAACTGGCACGTGCCGTGGTACGTGGTGGAACCGCTTCGGGCAGTGCTCCTATTCTGTTGGAAGACATTGCAGACGTACACATTGGAGCAAAATTACCCAAACTGGGTACAGCATCTGAACGGGGTAAAGCTGCCGTATTGTTGACTGTAACCAAACAACCGGCCACCAGCACGCTGGAATTAACGGATAAATTGGAAGCATCTTTAGAAGATTTACAGAAAAATCTGCCACCGGATGTAAAGGTCAGCACAGACATTTTCCGACAAAGTCGCTTTATCGAAAGCTCCATCGGAAACGTACAGAAGTCCTTGTTCGAAGGAGGTATCTTCGTGGTGATTGTACTATTCCTGTTCCTTGCAAATGTACGTACAACAGTGATCTCATTGGTTACACTACCACTTTCATTGATTACTTCACTGGTGACGCTGCATTATATGGGATTCACAATCAACACAATGAGTCTCGGTGGTCTTGCCATCGCTATCGGTTCGTTAGTGGATGATGCCATTGTGGACGTGGAAAACGTATATAAACGACTCCACGAAAACAAGTTGAAACCTGTGGAAGAACGACTTTCCATATTGGAAGTGGTATTCAACGCATCGAAAGAAGTACGTATGCCTATCCTGAACTCTACGCTGATTATCGTAGTTAGTTTCGTGCCCTTATTCTTCCTCACAGGTATGGAAGGCCGCATGCTGGTTCCTCTGGGTATTGCGTTCATTGTAGCATTGGCTGCTTCTACGGTAGTGGCACTGACGGTTACACCGGTACTTTGCTCTTATCTTTTGGGAAAAGACAAGAAGAAGGAAGAGAAAGAAAGCAGCGACTCGTATGTAGCACGTAAAATGAAACAATGGTATGGCGCTGCACTGACTTTTGTAGTGGGACACAAGAAGATCGTATTGGGCAGTACTATTGGTTTGTTCGTAGTAGCCCTAGTATGTTTCTTCACATTGGGCCGTTCATTCCTGCCACCTTTCAACGAAGGTTCGTTTACGATCAACATATCTTCTTTGCCGGGTATCTCGTTGGAAGAAAGTGACAAGATGGGGCATCGTGCAGAGGAATTGCTACTCAGTATTCCCGAAATACAAACCGTTGCCCGCAAGACCGGACGTGCCGAACTGGACGAACATGCACTTGGAGTGAATGTTTCCGAAATAGAGGCTCCGTTCGAATTGAAAGATCGTTCACGTAGCGAAATGGTTGCTGAAGTACGCGAGAAATTGGGCACCATCGTAGGAGCGAACATAGAAATCGGGCAACCTATCAGTCATCGTATCGATGCTATGCTTAGCGGTACGAAAGCAAACATTGCTATTAAACTGTTCGGTGATGACCTGAACCGTATGTTTACTTTGGGTAATGAAATCAAAAGTGCCATCCAAGATATTCCTGGTATTGCCGACTTGAATGTGGAGCAACAGATAGAACGTCCTCAGCTTATCATTTCGCCCAAGCGAGAAATGTTGGCTAAGTTTGGTATCTCATTACCGGAATTCTCTGAGTTCGTGAATGTCTGTCTTGCAGGAGAAACCGTATCACAAGTTTACGAAAAGGGCAAAAGTTTTGACCTCACTGTACGTGTACGTGATGATCTTCGCGACGAAATGGAGAAGATACGCAACTTGATGATAGATACCAGCGACGGAAAGAAAATACCGTTGAACTACATCGCCGAAGTGCGTTCTGCAATGGGGCCGAATACTATCAGCCGCGAGAACGTAAAACGTAAAATTGTGATCTCTGCCAATGTTGCCGACCGTGACTTGCGCAGTGTGGTGAATGATATTCAGGCTCGCGTGGACAAGGACATCAAATTGCCGGAAGGATATCACCTTGAATACGGCGGTCAGTTTGAGAGCGAACAGGCAGCAAGCCGCACCTTATTACTCACATCGCTGATGAGTATTGCAGTGATCTTCTTACTACTTTATCATGAATTCCGCAGTGTGAAGGAAAGTGCGATTATTCTTATCAACCTGCCGCTTGCATTGATTGGCGGTGTATTTGCTTTGTTGATGACAACGGGAGAAGTGAGTATTCCTGCTATTATCGGTTTTATTTCACTGTTCGGTATTGCTACCCGAAACGGTATGTTGTTGATCAGCCACTACAACCACTTGCAACGGGAAGAAGGACTGAATGTGTATGACAGTGTAATCCGCGGTTCAATGGACCGTTTGAATCCAATTCTGATGACCGCGTTGTCTTCTGCTCTTGCACTTATTCCGTTGGCACTGGGAGGTGATTTGCCGGGTAATGAAATCCAAAGCCCGATGGCGAAGGTTATTCTCGGAGGTCTTTTAACTTCCACGTTCCTGAACGGTTTCATCATTCCGATTGTTTATCTGATGATGCACCGGAAACCGGCGAATTAACATCCATATAACTATTAACAATATCAAATAATGAAACGAATTCTTATATTTAGTTTTATCACTTTTTTCCTATATGCGGGGATGCGTGCCCAATCGGTTGGCATAGACGAAGTGCTGCACCGCATTGAAGCGAACAATAAGGAGTTGCAGGCTAATGCGCAACTTATCACTTCACAGAAATTGGAAAACAAGTCGGAAAACAATTTGCCTGATCCCACTCTCTCGTATGCCCATTTGTGGGGTTCGGAAGATAAGAGCGAGACGATAGGTGAACTTGTTGTTTCCCAAAGCTTTGATTTCCCTACTTTATATGCTACACGCGGAAAAGTAAATCGACTCAAAACCGGTGCGCTTGATGCACAGTCTGCTGCTTTCCGTCAACAATTGTTGTTGCAAGCCAAGGAGCTTTGTTTCGATATCATCATGTTACAGCATCAGCAAGTGATTCTGGATGAACGCATGAAACAGGCTGAGGAACTCTCCACATACTACAAGAAACGTCTGGAAACAGGTGATGCCAATGTATTGGAAACAAACAAAATCAATCTGGAATTACTGAATGTACGTACAGAGTTCCGCGCCAATCAGACTGCGCTTGATAATGCCTGGAAATCTCTCCTTGCACTCAACGGAGACCAGTCTTTGCAAGACAATGAACTGAGCAGTTTCCGTTCCATCAATGATTATCCGTTGCCGCTTCTTCCTAACAACTATGAACAGTTACGTTCGGAAGTGTTGGCAGCCGATCAGACTTTGCTGTCATTGAGCAGTGAAAGTGCTGCTGCCCGCAAACAGATTTCTGCAAGTAAGCAAGGCTGGTTGCCAAAATTGGAACTGGGATATCGCCGTAATACTGAGTCCGGTACTCCGTTCAATGGAGTTGTAGTGGGCTTTTCTTTCCCACTGTTTGAAAACCGCAATAAGGTGAAGATAGCCAAAGCACAATCTCTGAATCTCGACTATCAGAAAGAGAACGCTACTTTCCAAGCTGAGGCGACCTTAGCAAAACTGTACAGTGAGGCGCAATCATTACAAACCTCCATACAGGAATATAGGGAAGCATTCAGTTCACAACAAGATCTTGCATTACTGAAACAAGCCCTTACCGGTGGACAGATCAGCGTGATAGAGTATTTTGTAGAAGTTTCTGTGATTTATCAAAGTAAACAGAATCTGCTTCAATTGGAAAATCAGTATCAGAAGGTAATGGCACAGATATATAAGAGTAAACTATAAGAATATATTCTTATTATATTTATAAAGAAAGCGAAGAACCAACTCCAGCAATTGAAAGAGTTGATTCTTCGCTTTCTTTATAAATAGCATAACAAATCACAGTTTCGTAATTTTCCCCATAAAAAGAATTGCTCCCGTACTCTTTTCCTTAATCACGAAAGCAAAAGGACGGTCTACATAGAAAGATATAGGAGTAGATGGCCCGGCAGAAGTTTCCAACATTCCACCAACTGTAACAGCTGCTGCTTCAGTACCTTCCTCATCTACATTTACATAAGTAAATTGCTGCAAAAGACCAATATACAACTCGGCAGCCGACATTTTTGAGAAATCAGCCTTATAACCATCAAAGGCATCCTTCATCCCCATAGCAACCATATCTTCTATGAGCATCTTGTCATACTCCACTTTAAAACGGGGAAGTTTAACCTGCAATTGCCTGCTCGACAAAGCTGCATTCCATTCCTTCCAGTTTTCATAAGTCAATTCGGACAAACTCTCATCCAAAGTCTTATCCACGGCAGGCAATAAGAGCACCATACTGAAAGCTTCGTTACCATACGGCAATTCTGCGATGGAGAATGCTGAGTTCTGGGCATAATTAAACGTTTCTGTCTGATTCATCATGTTCACTTTCTGCTCAGTACCATCAGAATTAGTAAAGTTTTCCTGGCGAGTATCCGATTTTTGGAATTGACTCTTCCAAATGCCTTTGAAGTAGAGTGCATTAACCAAATACATACGCGCATCTTCCGGTATTCTCTGTATAACCTCTTTTATACAATTATTCGTCTGCTCAGCGCACCACCAGTTAATCACATCCTTCGCTGTGGGAGATGTAAAATCAAGTTCCTGTACCTGAGCATCATACATCTTCTTATTCACATCTACAAAAGAATCGTAAACTTTAAAACCTTGTTTTACCCAAATAGAATTGGCAACTCCTAATTGAGTGGTATTATCTAAATCCAATAAAGCTGAAGTTAGTTTTTGATGATAGTTATTCAGATCATCAAGAGAGAAAGAATCGGCAGGAAATCCCAATACGTCCTGCATTTCAGTAAGCGTATTGCCCGAAGCTCCGTTAGTAATCATTGATAAGCAAAATGATGCACTCAATGGAGACACAAAGACATTCGGCTTTTCCTTTTCGGTACTGCACACCTGATCGAAGAAACGGAAAGCAAAGTCTGTACCTTTGTCCATTAAAGCTTGTTCCGCACGGGTGAGATTGATGTCTTGACGTGGTTTAGGTTCCGGTTGAGGAGGAGTCTCATCATTTTGACAAGCTGCAAGGATACTGAGTAGGCTTAGCGCAGCAATAGTTTTCTTTAGCATAAGCATTATAGTATTAGTTTTCTATTAAGTTACTCTGTTAGAATAAATGCATAAATTTATAAAATACTGCACCACATTACAAATTAAACATAAATCTTTCTTATCTTTGCTCCCGGTTTTGTTGGAGTATGCCTTTCGGTATACTCCATGAAAAGGGAATTGGGTGTGACTCCCAAACAGTCCCGCTGCTGTGATCTCCTATTGCAGGATTTGCCAATCACCTGTGCCACTGCCAATATTCGTATGGTGGGAAGGCGGTAAATCCGGAGTAAGTCAGAAGACCTGCAAAACCGATCATTTCTTATGCCTTCGAGGAAAGGGCATGAGGTGTATCTATTTTTATAGCTTTCTATATATGATAAAAGATAATCTATGTCGGTACATCTGGCTACGGTTTTATTTGTTTTGCTTTGTATGTTGGCTTTGCGCCAGCCTGCAAGCACAACAGGTGGGAGACTCCATTACAGGAAAAGTACATGCAATTCCGGAAGTGGGGATAAAAGGTCGGCGTGTACCACCGGCTCTCTCAGCAACCGCCCCGCTCCAACAGATGAAGAAAACTGATATGGAACGTTTGGGAGTATCGGATGTGGCCGATGCAGTTCGCCATTTCTCGGGAGTCAGCGTTAAGGATTATGGTGGAGTTGGTGGATTAAAGACTGTTTCTGTACGCAGTTTGGGAGCGCAACATACAGCAGTCAGCTATGACGGAGTGACTGTCAGTGATTGTCAGTCAGGGCAGGTAGATATCTCCCGTTTTTCGTTAGACAATGTTTCTGAACTGGCACTCAGCATTGGGCAGAGTGATAATATTTACCAGACAGCAAAGATGTTTGCCTCTGCCGGTGCTTTAAGTATCGAAACCGCACGTCCGGACTTTAGTGACAGACCTTTCCGGTTGCTTGCAAATATGAAAACCGGTTCTTACGGGCTTGCTAATCCTTCTTTATTTTATGCTCAAAAATTAAGTAACCGTTTCAGTCTTTCTGCCCATGCTGATTATTTACGAGCAGACGGCAATTATCCTTTCAAAATGTGGAATGGGAATAAACTGATTGACTCCAAACGAAACAATAGTGATATAGAGACTTATCGGGCAGAATTAAATTTGTTTGTAACTCTGAATGAGAAACAGGATTTGAAAGCCAAAGTTTATCTCTTTGATTCGGAAAGAGGGTTACCCGGCGGAGTAATTTATGACAATCCGTATGCTGCCGAAAGACTATATGACCGTAATTACTTCGGCCAATTGAAGTATGAGAATCGGTTCTCTGAGAAATGGAAACTACAAGCAAGTGGAAAATTTAACTTCAGCTGGAACCGGGACTATAATAATGAATCTTCCGGTATTACAGACAATCGTTTCCGCCAGACTGAGACTTACTTATCCGCTACCCTATGGAACGAACCGGTGAAAGGGTTATCTTTCTCATTAGCACAGGATTTCGCCTATAACTATTTGTCAACGACTTTACAGAACAATCAATATCCGGAACGTTTCACCTATTTAACAGCAATAGCCACACACTATAAAAGCAACCGATTTTCTGCTACCGCTTCCCTGCTGAATACTTATATTACAGAGAATGTACGGACAGGAAAAGCTGCTGCAGACCGTAAACGCCTTTCCCCCGCTGTCAGTCTGTCGTGGAAACCATTTGATTTTGGTCTACGTTTCAGAGCTTCATACAAAGATATCTTCCGTACACCGACATTCAATGATTTGTATTATCTGGTAATTGGCAACCATAATTTAAAGCCTGAAGTTACCCGGCAATTCAATGTAGGTACAACGTGGAGTTCTACTTCATTGGAATTTATCGACTATCTAAGCCTTTCAGTAGATGCTTATTATAATCGGGTGAAAGATAAAATTGTGGCAGTACCCACTATGTTTATCTGGAAGATGATGAATTTAGGTAAAGTCGAAACCATTGGTACGGATATTAACCTGGCAATTGAAAAAGAATTAGCAGAACATTATAAGTTATATCTCACAGGAACTTACAACTTCATGCAAGCGGAAGATATTACTGACCGTAATTCTAAAATATGGCGGAATCAGATTATATATACTCCGAAGCATTCAGGTTCAGGAAGTCTGACTTTTGAGAATCCGTATGTCAACCTGACTTATAACATATTGTACGCTTCGGAACGCTATTCAATTGCCCAGAACATTCCGGAAAATCGTATTAAATCTTACACTGACCACAGTATATCACTCTCGCATACCTTTAAATGGAAGAAGCAGTCACTACGCATACAGCTGGATGCCTTGAACCTAAGTGATAAGAACTACGAAATAGTCCGCTTCTACCCGATGCCCGGACGCAATTACAAAGTAACAATCAACTATAAATTATAAACTAAAAACAAAAACTATGAAGAAGTATTGGTATAAAACCGCCATGCTGGTTATAGCATTAGGAGCATTTACCGCATGTAGTGATGATGACGAACCGACAATTCCGAAAGGACCGATAGCACCTGTTAATGGAGCATATGTTATTAATACAGGAAACTGGGGAGAGAATAATGGTACTATACAATGGTATGACAGAGATCTGAAGACAATTAGTGCAGATTTGTTTGCAGCTGCCAACGGAGCAGGTATCGGTGATGCACAGGACTTGTGTATATATGGTACAAAAATATATATCACTTGTTCCAGTTCAGCCAAGATTGAAGTGGTGGACAGAAAAGATTTCGCTCGTATAAAAACGTTGAACTTAAAAGACGAAAGTGAGAAGTCTATCCAACCACGATATATGACAGCTACCGGAGGAAATGTTTATTTCACCTCATACGATGGCACGGTATCACGCTTGGACACCACGAACCTCTCCATCACCGGAAAGATAGAAATAGGAGATCATCCGGAAACATTGACTTCTGCAAATGGAAAACTCTATGTAAATCTGTCAAATTATAACAATGATGGTACCGGCAAATACGTGGCAGTTGTCGATATTGCTACTTTCAAGAAAACGAAAAACATAGAAGTACTTCTCAATCCTTATGATGTTTGTACAACCGGAGAAGACGGAAAAGTATATTTCATTTCATGTGGAGATTTCAGAGGAAATCCAGTTCAGACATTACAATGCATCGACCCGCAAACAGATCAGGTTACGGAAATATGCCCAGCCAGCAAAATAGCAATAAAAAACAACAAGATCTATCTCATTTATGCAGAATATTACGAAGATGCCGCTCCTAAAAGCATTTCTGTATATGACATGAATACCAAGCAAACTACGCGGTTTGCCAACTACAGCGATTTCTCCAATCCTGGTAATATTGTAGTCGACCCGGCTACAGGAGATGTAATTATCATCGATCAACCCTTCTCTGCTCTCAACGACATATATGTTTATGGTAGTGACGGCGTACTTAAAAAGAAGTTGGAAACCGGATACTATACCACTAATATGCGTTTTGTAACTGAATAACAGCATGAAACAAATTTCTTTCTTTCTAACCTTTTGGGTGACAGTGTTACTTCTTTCCGCCTGTAGCGGAAAGAACAGCACTGCTTCCGGCTCTGCACAAGGAGACACCATCCCGCTGCACTACTCCGCTAATCTCTCTCTGATAGATTACGAAGATTACATCGTTGCACAGCTACGCAATCCCTGGGATACAGCAAAGATACTACACACCTATGTATTAGTAGACAAAAAACAGCCGTTGCCCCATGAACTGCCTCAAGGCACCCTTGTTCGCACTCCACTTAGTAAAGCCGTCATTTACTCATCCGTTCATTGCAGCTTACTGAAAGACTTTGGTGATTTGAATAGCATTGGTGGCGTATGCGACTTGAAGTATATCAAACTACCGGAAATAGAGGAAGGATGTCGAAACGGAACCATCGCCGATGTAGGTGATGGAATGAATCCCAATATTGAGAAAATCATAGACCTGCATCCCGATGCCATCCTCCTTTCTCCTTTCGAAAACAGTGGTGGATACGGACGTGTAGAGAAACTGAATGTACCCATCATTGAATGTGCCGACTATATGGAAACCTCTTCATTGGGACGTGCCGAATGGATGCGTTTCTACGGTTTATTATTTGGCAAGAAAACAGAAGCAGATGCTATGTTTGCTTCGATAGAAAGAAATTATAAGGATTTGCAAGAATTAGTAAAGCCTATCTCTTTTGCTCCCTCCGTGATGTGTGATTTGAAAACAAGCTCTACCTGGTACACTCCGGGTGGTAACAGTACCATCGCCAAACTATACTCTGATGCAGGTGCCAACTATATTTTCAGAGAAGATACACATAGCGGCTCACTCCCCTATCCTTTCGAAGTTATCTTTGAGAAAGGTCAACAAACGGATTTCTGGCTGATACGCTACAATCAACCCGTAGATAAAACATACGGGGAACTTGAAAAAGAGTTTGCCCCTTATGCAGGTTTCCGTGCCTTCAAAGAACGGAACATCTACGGATGCAATACCAACCGGGTTCCTTTTTATGAAGAAACACCTTTCCATCCAGACTGGTTATTGAAAGATTTAATTAAGATATTTCATCCTTCACTGTTGGAAGGGTATGAACTGAGATATTACAATAAATTAGCAGAGTAAAATCTGCGGTCTATTTCAGAATGAAAGCAAAAGGATATATATATGGTATAGCACTGTCAGTCCTCATTCTCGTATTGATGGCTGCCAATCTCTGGTTCGGTTCAATCAATATCCCCGCCGGAGCAGTGTGGAATACCCTCACAGGAAATGAAGTAGAAAAAGCCAGCTGGACTTTTATTATCTGGGAGTCCCGTCTGCCACAAGCCGTCACGGCATTACTATGTGGTGCCGCACTCGCAGCTTCGGGACTGATGCTGCAAACGGCATTCAACAACCCACTGGCAGGTCCATCCATCCTGGGCATTAACTCAGGAGCAAGTCTTGGTGTCGCATTGGTGATGTTAGCCGGTGGAGGAAGCATTGCTACAGGGGTATTCACCTTATCCGGTTTCTTCTCCGTGATACTTGGTGCCTTCATCGGGTCGATGGTGGTAATGGGACTTATCCTTTTCTTTTCTACACTGATTAAAAGCAATATCATGCTGCTGATTACAGGTATCATGATTGGTTATATCACTTCTTCCGCTATATCACTGCTCAATTTCTTTGCAACAGCCGAAGGGGTACATTCTTATATGATATGGGGTATGGGAAACTTTGGAGGGGTCTCGTTGCAACAACTCCCCTATTTCTCTATTTTCTGTCTGGCAGGTTTGTTACTTTCCATCTTGCTTATCAAACCTCTGAATGCCCTGCTACTGGGTACACGCTATGCTGAAAACTTAGGAGTAAACATCCGTCGCACAAGAAATCTGCTACTGATTGCTACCGGACTACTGACAGCTGTCACCACTGCTTTCTGCGGACCTGTGGCTTTCATCGGTCTGGCCGTTCCTCATATCTCCCGCCTGATGCTGGGCACATCCAATCATAATTCACTGCTTCCCGTTACTTTGCTGACGGGCGGTGTGATTGCTTTGCTCTGCAATCTGATCTGCATTCTTCCGGGCGAAGCAGGTATTATTCCTCTCAATGCGGTAACTCCAGTACTGGGTGCGCCTGTTATCATTTATGTCATTGTCAACCAACGTAAAATACAATACTTCAACTGATGGAAAGAGCTGTTATCACCGCAAGCGATTTATGCATCGGCTACCGCCAGGGAAAGCAAGAAAAACGGATACATGAGCATCTCTTCTTCCGGCTCTACCCCGGAGAACTGACTTGTCTGCTGGGAGCTAACGGAACCGGCAAATCGACTCTGCTCCGCACTATGGCTGCTTCACAACCAGCGTTGTCGGGTGAATTACTTGTACAGGAAAAGCCGTTGTCCGCCTATTCAGAGAAAGAACGTTCACGTACCATCGGTGTAGTACTAACAGACAAGACACAGGCAGGCGGACTGACTGTATATGAGTTGGTAGCCTTGGGACGGCAACCTCATACGGGGTTCTTCGGCAGATTGAACAAAACGGATCATTCTATCATTGAAGAAGCTCTGGAAGCTGTAAGCATCAGCCATAAAGCCCACAGTTATACCGCAGAGCTATCGGATGGAGAACGGCAGAAGGTTATGATTGCCAAGGCATTGGTACAAGAGTGTCCGCTCATTCTGCTGGATGAGCCGACAGCTTTCCTGGATGTAGTGAGTCGTATTGAAATTATGACGTTGCTTCATCGCCTGGCAGTAGAACAAAAGAAAGCAATTCTGCTTTCCACTCATGACATAGAACAGGCATTGGTACTGGCAGATAAACTTTGGTTACTTTCCAAAGAAAACGGACTGCAATGCGGAGTAACAGAAGATATGATTCTGAGTCACCGGATGGACGGCTTGTTCTCCCGTAACGATATCCGGTTTGATTATGCGCACGGGGTATATTATCCCAAAGTAGACAGCCACCGCCGTATCAGTGTAGAAGCCAATGATGAAGTATTGCTGCACTGGACAACAAACGCACTCAATCGTCATGGATACGCTTGTCATCCTGTTTCTTCACCGGAAACCAACGAATCGCCGCGTTTGCAGGTTTTAGCTGCCGACCACTTCATATTACACACAGAGGGACAACACGAATATCATTCTTTTGAACAGTTGCTTGCAAACATCTGATTAAGATTTCAGTAGCATCAGTATCTCATCTGGCAAGTATCCGCTCCGGATGCGCCACTCCTGCGGGTAAAGGTTATTAGCCCGGTTACCGATATTCTTCACAAAGCCCAGAGGAATATTCTTATACGTCAACAGCACATAACCGCGTGGAGCAGTACCGGAGAGTACAATGGCTTCCTTACGCAAATAAGCAATAGCCTGTTCATAAGAGATCTCTTCACAAGGAAAAGCATCGGAAACCGGTACAGTGCTCATGGCAAGAGCATGATTGGGAATCAGGTCTTTTCCTTTCACTTCGGCAAGAGTAACACCTGCCTGAACAACGCGAAGGGATTGTTGGAGAACGGATAACTCGGATATATATTCTTTAGGGAAAGCTGTAATATTCATTCCATTTGCAGAAACTTCATAGTCCTCTGCCGAAAGAAGCCAGGCACGTGCAGCCAATAATTGTTCCTTAGATGCTCCAGCGTTAGCTTTAGAGGCACCCGTCTTTTTCTTTCCTTGTGAAGAAGTGGATTTGTAGCGGATTTGTGCTGCCTCTCCTTCCGGTTTACGAAGCACGGCAAGGAAAAAGCCTTCACCCTTTGTACGGTGAGGCAGGAAACGATATACAGGAAAATCTTCACCTACAAGCAAGTTTCCGGTAATGTTCCACGCTGCCGGAGCATCTACAGGAAGTATCTCTGCACCGAATTCATCGTGCGTCCAACGGATATTTTCTTCATCTTCCTTTGTGTTATACGTACAAGTGCTATAGATAAGCAACCCACCGGGTTTCAGACTGGGCCATATATCGGAGATGATGCGCCGTTGACGTTGCCAGCAGATTTCCACATTCTCCGGACTCCACTCGCTGACGGCAACAGGATCTTTACGAAACATGCCTTCACCGGAACAGGGAACATCGGTCAGGATAACATCGAAGAAATCTTCCAGACCAGCGAAATCTGCCGGATCATTATTGGTCACCACGACACCGGGATGCCCCCACTTCGTCAGATTCTCCGCCAGAATTTGCGAACGGTTACGAATCACTTCGTTTGCTACCAGCAGGCTACCCTCGGGCAATACACTGCGAGCATGAGTAGATTTTCCACCGGGAGCAGCGCAAAGGTCAAGCATTACAGAGGGTGTTTCGCCGATATATTGCTTTAATGCCTGCTCCACAAACATGGAAGATGCTTCCTGTACATAATAACATCCGGCATGAAACAACGGATCGAAGGTAAACGTCAATCGACGGTCGAGATAGTAACCTGTTGCCGACCAAGGCACACGATCGGAAGAGGCATGAAAAAGACTGAATGAAGAACTGGATAGTTTTTCTTCATTCAGTCGGATGCTTACGGGCTGTTCGTCATTCAAGGCATCAGCCAGTTTGTTATATTCTTCATCTCCCAGGAGGGAACGGGTACGGTCTGCAAAAGATACGGGTAAGTCCATGTGCCAAATTATTTTATGTCCGCAAAGGTAATGCAAATCAAATGCATAACTTTCATGCTTGCATAAAAAAGTTATGTTAAGATGTAGCTTATCTTCTTCAAAGGAACATAAAAAGGCGATACAAGACAAAACCGCCGGGTACTAAAAACTAAGTTTGACGCCCGCAAAGTAGGAACGAGGTGCTCCCGGACCATAAATGTAACCGGAATCACGAGTGGCTCCTTTATCAAAATCTTTCTGATAAGAGTTGAATATATTTTGTACTCCTACGTTGAATTGCAGGCACATGCCGGAGAAATCTATATCATAAGCGACTTTGACACCCAGTTCAAAGAAATCCGGGCTCTTCACCAACAAGTCTGCCGTACCATCTACTTCGGACATCAGGTGAGGCACATACATTTGCCCGGTATAATTACCGTTCAAGGCCACCGACAATGCCTTTGTGGGATTGAAAGTAGCAGTAAAATAGCCATAAACATCGGGGGTACGCAATAAACGGTCGCTATATCGTTCTTTGTCAGACAGGTGCTCTTTGTCTGCGCTCCACTCCTCGGGAGAGTCGTACAGACTGCGTTGCACAGTCAGTCCCGCCTGCAACTGGATTTTATCACGCCAAGCAATCTTTCCTTCCAATGTACCGCCATATACTTTTGCACCGGAACCGTTGACACGGGTTTGTATAAGATATCCGCTACCGTTCGGATCTTCTACCGGTGCTGTCAGCACAAATGGATCAGAGAGTTTTGTGAAGAAACCTTCTACCAACAGGTTTGCCTGAAAGTCACCGAAATAGTGATACCAGTCCATCGAAGCATTCACACTGCGCGAACGTTCCTCTTTCAGATCCTTGGCACGAACGATGGAAATCAACTCGCCTCCCACATTGCTAATATGCAGGTCTTCGTCGAAAGCCTGCGGAGCACGAAAACCTTCGGCATAACTGAAACGGATATTTATATCTTGTGTAGGATTGTAGCGGATATTGGCACGAGGGCTGAAGATGGCTTTATTCATAATACTGTTCTTATCCAGACGTCCGCCTATCAGGAAACTCCATTGCTCACTTTTCCATTCATTCTGCACGTAGGCACTTGCTATGTTCACTATTTGCTTCAAGGGATCGGGCGTATACTTATCAATCAACTGTTGCAGACGGTCGCCTGTTGCAGTAGGATCTTCCGCCAGGGCAGCATCGCGGTATTTTTGCATGTCTGTTGCCTTGTCATCCAGATTATCATGGTTAAATTCCACACCACCCGTCAAGTCGGAAGGCATGAAAAAGAGCTTATCAAAATGATAGATATACTGAGCACCCAATACGCCGGTAAAGTCTGTGGTATGCCCATAGGCACTGTAATAACTATCGCGCACGATATGCTGGGCAGAGGCGTATGCATTGAATGAGTGTTTCTGGTCCTTGGAAAAGGCACTGAACTTCAATCCGCCCGTATTGATGGAATGTTCAATCTGCTCCACCAGTCCGGGCTTACCGGAACCATTCAAATTGGCATCTTCGGCAATGTGAGGCGGCAGATCAAAGCGGTTACCGCCACGACGAAACTCTTCCATGTGATGATATTCCAGATTCAGTTTGGAATAGGGATTCAGTCTATAATAAGCGTTTATGCCTACTGTCTGGTTCTTCAATTTGGGCAATTCGGAGAAGCCGTCCCCATTGGAATCCCATGCCGAACGGTGACGGTTCTGCCCGTAGATGTAGGCTCCCATTTTGTTGTCCGAAGATACCAGGGAAAGATTAAGCGTGGTATTATTGTCAAACGAACCAGAACCATCGAAATTGGAGATGGAGTGAGCAAACGAACCGGAGTTGCGGAGAGGTTCTTTCGTAATGATATTCACCGTTCCGGCAATGGCGGAAGAGCCGAATAGGGCCGAGCCACCTCCACGCACCACTTCCACACGCTCTATCATGTTGGCGGGAATTTGTTCCAAGCCGTAGACACCTGCCAGTGCAGAGAAGATAGGACGGGAATCAATCAATATCTGTGTATATTTTCCGTCCATACCATTGATACGTACCTGAGAGTAACCACAATTCTGGCAATCATTTTCTACACGTACACCCGGCTGGAATACAAGCCCCTGCGATAAGGTGTGCGAATTGGTCATATCGAATAGTTTCGGTGTAACGACTTTTACCAAGGTAGGTGCCAGTCGGCGAGCGGTTTCATTACGATTGGCTGTAACAACTACACCATCCAGGGCTACCATGTCTTCTTCCAGTTCGAAGTTTTCTTCCAGTGTCTTGCCTCGTTTCAGGGTTACTTTTCGTTCTTGTGGCTTATAACCTACGGCACTGACGGAGAGCGTAAACTCACCTTCCGGAAGGTTCTTCAAAAAGTAGTGTCCGGTACCATCAGTCATGGTTCCGATAGTGGTCCCTTTCAGGGCTACTGTCATATAGGGAAGGTGTTCTCCTGTTTTTTTCTCTAATACGTGGCCAATAATATTGGCGTCAGATTTATTTAAATCAATTGCATAAGCGGTGTGGGAGAGCAATGTACACATTACTCCCACCACGAAAAAGATATATTTTTTCATGTAGTTCTATTTTTTATGGATTTTAATAAAAAAAGAAAGGGGGACTCCTATTGTCAATGAACTACAGGTGGTGCACGCAAGCTGATGCCGCAACGAACCCGCACGCACTTGACATGTTCCACAGCCGGAACACTCAGCACACGCAACAAAATAAGGAAAGCCGATGCGGCGAAAAGAATAGCAGGCAGAGAAGAAGCTACAAAAGAAGAAAGGAAGAATATCGTTTCAACCTGTGCTTCCGTATGGCTATGTTCACCTTTGAAGGGATGGGAATGCACAATAATTACCCCATTTACCACATGCGAGTGAGTAAACAGCGTAATTCCTCCTAAATATGCAATAAATAATAAAGGAAGGAACCATTTCAGTATATTCCGTAACTTCTCCAAAAGCGTTTTTAATATAGGTTTGCGAAAGTAACACTAATTACAATAAGAAGCAACCGGATTTAGGTGTTTTAACCGGATATGGAGCAAAATACCTACATCTTATGAGTACAAGATTTCGATATTACATTAAGTAAAGCTGACTCATATTGGAGAAGAAAGGAGGAAAAAGAGTGATAAGGCGGTAGGGTGATAAAGTGGCTGCGCTATATATCACAGAGTGTTATCCCGCTACCACCTTATCACATTATCACATTTTGTTCATAACCGGAAAGAAATGAACTAAATGCAACAGCTAATTCCTTTCTTAGGCATTCCTATGCTTTTTCCCTTCCAACGGTTAGCCCTTTCCATCCGAACGTTTATTCTTTCCACCGTGGAGTTTCTTTCTTTCCACCATGGTGGAAAGAAAGTTTCCCCGTGATGGAAAGAAACTTTCTCCATGGTGGAAAGAATAAGTACCTACTACTATTTTCCTTAACCGTCGCAGCGAAAAGGGATAAAAGTGGCGATGCAGCGGCTTAACCTCTGAAACTTAATATTATTTATGCGGATAAGGAGTTGGATTGTGTTCATATAGGGAAAGAAAGGAATACTTAATATCCCCTACCTTGCATAAACCTAAATATCTGGCAAATAATTTCAGATAATACTGATTTTCTAAAAAAAATATCGTCTCTTTGCAACTTTCGAACTAACATGATACGTCTAACACACAAAGAAACAATAAAAGATAAAACAAAATATGATTATGAAACGGATAATTTTAGCACTCATCGCCGCCATGACATTATGCTCACTGGTACAGGCAAAAAACAGAACGGTTACAGAAAATGACAGTCTGGGGAACAAAAAACGCGTAATTGAACTGCGCGATACTATCATTGACGGAAAGGCTGTAACCGATACGCTCAGCGTCATGACCTACGAAGGAAGGGATTCTGCCCATGCCGACAGAAGATGGAAACAGGACAAAAACGGTGATTGGCACTGGAATCTATTCGACTTAGACGGCAAAACCTCCGAAACCATTATTTCAGTCACTGCCATCGTCTTCATCTTCGGTCTGCCGCTACTCATCGTCTTTACGGTATTCTTTTTCAATTACAAAAATAGAAAAGCCAAATACCGCCTTGCAGAACAAGCCCTCTCCAGTGGGCAACAACTGCCTGAAGACTTCTTCAAAAATGTGGAAAAAACAGAAGATATTCGTACCAAAGGCATTCAGAACATCTTTATCGGTGTCGGATTATTCATCTTCCTCTGGGCCATCACCGGAAAGTTTGGAGTAGGCTGTATCGGACTACTGATTATGTTCACCGGATTCGGACAATTAGTAATCCATTATACGCAAGACTCTAATAAAAAGAACAACCGGGAGAAATGAGCCAACTCAATGATATATCGTTAGTCGCACAGGTCGTGGTGTTTCGCAACACCAGGGCCTTCGACCAGTTAGTGAAGAAGTACCAGTCGCCCGTGCGACGGTTCTTCCTCAACCTGACTTGCGGCGACAACGAATTGAGTGACGACCTGGCGCAGGACACGTTTATCAAAGCCTACACTAACCTGGCTTCATTCAAAAACCTGTCCAATTTCTCCACCTGGCTTTACCGTATTGCATATAATGTATTTTATGATTATCTTCGCAGTCGGAAGGAGACAGCCGACCTCGACACCCGGGAAGTGGATACTCACTGGAATACCAGTCAGGATGACGTAGGGCAACAAATGGACGTTTACCAAGCACTGGCGACACTAAAAGAAATGGAACGAACCTGCATCACCTTGTTCTACATGGAAGATCAGAGCATCGAAAAGATTGCAGGTATCACGGGATGCCCGGCGGGAACAGTCAAAAGCCACCTCTCACGGGCAAAAGAAAAAATGGCTACCTACTTAAAACAAAATGGTTATGACGGAAACAACTGATGATAAACTTTTGCAGCAATTCTTCTCTGACAATCGGAAAGAGATAGAAGATAACGGCTTCAGCCGTCGCGTGATGCACCACCTGCCCGACCGGTATTACCGGATTTCACAGCTGTGGAGCTTGTTCTGCTTTACACTTGCCGTGGTGTTGTTCTTTGTTCTCGATGGTTTGCAACTGGTGCTGGGAGCTTTGCGCGAGACTTTCACCAGTGCCGTACAAAGCGGTACAACGGAACTCGATCCCAAATCACTGATCATAGCGGCAGTAGTACTTGTCTACTTAGGATATCGCAAGATTTGTTCTTTAGCATAAAGTTCACTTATCCCTTGCAATAAATCCGTTTACCCTTACAATAATTTAGTTAGTCCTTATCTGCTTTCTGCAGGTCAAGGGCTAATTTTTTTTAACTGAGCAAACATTTCTCACCAATAAATTGTATCTTTGTCGACTCAATTAGAAAAACTAACTAAGCGTAAGAAGTTTTGAGAAGAATATTATTCATCATATTATCATCTGCATTATTTTTTATAGGAAATATTCACGCGCAAGTTGCTACCAGTGACTCGCTCGTGATGCATTATCTACAACAACAAGGTATCCCGGTCACTGCCAACAATGAAGTAAAGCTACTGATGAGCGGACGGGAGAAGTTCCTTGACCTCTTCGAAGAAATACGCCACGCCAAACATCACATTCATCTGGAATACTTCAATTTCCGCAATGACTCTATCGCCAATGCCCTGTTCGACCTGCTCGCTGTAAAAGTGCAGGAAGGTGTGGAAGTCCGTGCCCTCTTCGATGCTTTTGGCAATTGGTCGAATAATAAGCCATTAAAGAAACATCATCTGAAAGCAATCCGTGACCGAGGTATTGAAATCGTGAAATTCGACCCGATTACCTTCCCGTGGATCAATCATGCCATGCACCGTGACCACCGGAAGATTGTAGTAATTGATGGAAAAATAGGATATACCGGTGGCATGAACATCGCCGACTATTACATCACCGGATTACCTAAAATAGGGCAATGGCATGATATGCACATGCGCATAGAAGGAGATGCAGTGCGTTATCTGCAAGGCATTTTCCTCACTATGTGGAACCAGGAAACTAAACAGCATATCGGTGGACCGGTTTACTTTCCGGATATACCACAACTGCCCGACAGTATAGCGGAAGAAATAGCAATAGTAGACCGTACACCACGGGAAACTCCCCGCTCTATCAGTCACGCTTATGCAGCATCCATCGGAGCAGCACAACATAGCATACAGATTGTAAACCCTTACTTTGTACCAACCAAATCCATCCGGAAAGCCATCAAGCACGCATTAAAGAAAGGTACTGAAGTGGAAATCATGATACCTGCTGTCTCTGATATTCCTTTTACGCCGGAAGCATCTTTCTACATTGTGCACAAGTTGATGAAAAAGGGAGCAAAAGTTTATCTCTTCAACGGAGGGTTCCACCATTCCAAGATTATGATGGTGGACCGGAACTTCTGTACTGTAGGTACAGCCAATCTGAATAGCCGCAGTCTGCGTTATGACTTCGAAACAAATGCATTTATTTTCGATCCCACCGTCACTCATCAGTTGAATGATATGTTTGAACGAGATAAAAAGAATAGTACGCTATTGACTCCCGAGGTTTGGAAAAAACGTTCCGGATGGAAGAAGTTTGTAGGCTGGGTGGGTAACCTGATGACACCATTCCTTTAATTAGAAATAATTATGCTATCTGCCGAAGTTTAATTACCTTTGGCGAGGCTAAAAAGATGGCCACTTTTGTTGTTTATAATTCGTAATCTGCAATCATGAAACAATATTTAGACTTGCTCAACCGGGTATTAACCGAAGGCATACACAAGGAAGACCGTACCGGAACCGGTACGATCAGCGTATTCGGACATCAGATGCGCTTTAATATGGACGAAGGCTTTCCCTGCCTCACCACCAAAAAACTACATCTGAAATCAATTATATATGAATTGCTATGGTTCCTGAATGGAGATACCAATGCCAAGTATCTGCAAGATCATGGCGTTCGTATCTGGAACGAATGGGCGGATGAGAATGGTGAGTTAGGACATATTTACGGTTATCAATGGCGCTCTTGGCCTGATTATAAAGGTGGTTCCATCGACCAGATCAGTGAGGCTGTAGAAACAATTCTTCATAATCCGGATTCCCGACGCATCATTGTCAGTGCTTGGAATGTGGGGGATCTTGACAATATGAATCTCCCTCCTTGCCATGCGTTCTTTCAATTCTATGTGGCAAACGGACGGTTAAGCCTCCAACTCTATCAACGTAGTGCGGACATTTTTCTTGGTGTACCTTTCAATATTGCGTCTTATGCTCTACTGTTGCAGATGATGGCACAGATAACCGGATTGAAGGCAGGAGACTTCATTCACACGCTTGGTGATGCGCATATTTATCTGAATCATCTGGAGCAGGTGAAACTACAACTTTCCCGTGAACCACGCCCATTGCCACAAATGAAAATAAACCCGGACGTGAAGAGTATCTTTGATTTCCAATATGAAGATTTCGAATTGGTAAATTACGACCCGCATCCGCATATTGCCGGTAAAGTTTCTGTTTAACAAATCATAAATCCAATCATGGTTAGTATCATCGCCGCCGTAGACCGTAACTTAGGGATCGGCTTTCAAAATAAACTGTTATTCTGGCTTCCCAATGATTTGAAGCGTTTCAAGGCATTAACCACAGGGAACACAATAATCATGGGAAGAAAAACATTTGAATCTCTGCCTAAAGGCGCACTGCCCAATCGTAGGAACGTAGTGCTTTCATCCAATCCTGCAACTCTGTGCCCCGGCGCAGAAGTATTTCCCACTCTTGAAGCAGCTTTGCAGAGCTGTCAACCGGAGGAACAAGTATATATTATTGGCGGTGCAAGTGTTTATAAGCAGGCAATGCCATTGGCAGATATGCTTTGTCTGACAGAAATCGCTGCCGAAGCACCTCAGGTAGATGCTTATTTCCCAGCTATGGATTTTGCGATATGGCACGAAAAAAGCAGGGAGTCTCATCTTGTTGACGAGAAACATCCCTGCTCCTATGCATTTGTGGATTATATCCGTAAGTAATTCCTAATCTTCATCGACCTCCACCATGATTGGCATCTGCCGCTTAATGGCTTCATGGAAAGATATCAGTGTTTCAGTGCGCGCTAACCCCAGTGGCTGTAATTTATCATGGATAATGCTCAGCAAATGGTGGTTATTGCGTGCGTAAAGTTTGATAAACATATCATATTTACCTGTCGTAAAGTGACATTCCACAATTTCCGGAATAGCTTCAAGCGCCTTTGTCACTGCGTCAAATGATTCCGGATCTTTCAGGTAAATACCAATATAGGCACAAGTTTCATAACCGATCTTTTCCGGATCGATAACGTATTCCGATCCTTTTAAAATACCTAAATTCGTCAGTTTTTGTATGCGTTGATGTATGGCTGCGCCGGAAACATTACAAGCTCTTGCCACTTCCAGAAAAGGAATACGGGCATTATCTGCAATCAATTTCAGTATCTGCTCGTCTAAAGTATCCAATTGATGATGTCCCATTTCTTAATTTATGATTAATAAATAACGATTGCTTTACCGTATTCTCATACAGTAATATGCAAAGTTAGCAAAATCTTTCCCAATTAAAATACGATTTATTACTTTTCTTGCTAAAAAATGAATAAACCCACACTCGGCATTATTTTCTCATACATGCATGAAAGTTATGCGCTCAATTTGCATTATCTTTAAAGAAGATAAGCTGCATCTCGGCATAACTTTTTCATGCAAGCATGAAAGTTATGCGCTCAATTTGCATTATCTTTGCCTATAACTACAAAATAAGATTGCTATGAAAAAATATCTTGTACTTGCATTATGCTTGCTGATACTAACAGTAGGCCATGCGCAAAACTACACTGAGTATTTTGCCGATAAGACATTGCGTGTTGATTATATCTTTACAGGAGACGCTTCTTGCCAAAATGTTTGTCTGGACGAGCTATCCGTACTTCCATCATGGGCCGGAAGACGCCATCATTTGGCCGAACTACCTTTGCAAGGTAACGGACAAATTATCATGAAGGATTTGGAAAGTGGAAAAACAGTCTATACGACTTCTTTTTCTTCCCTCTTTCAAGAATGGCTGGAGACGGATGAAGCTAAGGTCGTCAGCAAAGGATTTGAAAATACATTTTTACTCCCCTATCCACTCCGCCCTGTGGAAATAGAAATCACACTGTTAAGTCCGAGAAAAGAAGTGCGTACATGTCTGAAACACACTGTTCGCCCGGATGATGTACTTATTCATCAAAAAGGGACTGCACATATCACTCCGCATAAATACCTGTTAAAAAGTGGTGAAACAGATAAATGTATCGACGTAGCCATCCTTGCCGAAGGATATACGCCTGCCGAGATGGACGTATTCTATCAGGATGCGGAAATCGCCTGTAAGAGTCTATTTTCACACGAACCATTCAAAAGTATGAAAGATCGCTTCAATATTGTAGCAGTCGCCAGTCCTTCTGATGACAGTGGTGTAAGTGTCCCCCGTTTAGGAGAATGGAAGCATACGGCTTTTAACTCGCATTTCAGCACATTCTATTCTGATCGTTACCTGACGACCCGGCGTGTCAAATCCATACACGATGCTTTAGCCGGAATACCTTATGAACACATTATTATTCTCGCCAATACTGAAGAATATGGTGGTGGCGGTATCTATAATGCATATACTTTGACCACTGCACACCATCCGATGTTCCGCCCGGTAGTTGTGCATGAATTTGGGCACAGCTTCGGAGGATTAGCTGACGAGTACTTCTACAATGATGACGTCATGACAGATACTTACCCATTGGATACTGAACCTTGGGAACAGAACATAAGTACACGCGTAGACTTTGCTTCAAAATGGGAAGATATGCTTGTCAAAGGTACTCCTGTCCCTACCCCTGTCAGCGAACAGGCTAAGTATCCGGTAGGAGTGTATGAAGGAGGCGGATATTCTGCCAAAGGGATATTCCGTCCTGCTGATAACTGCCGCATGCGTACCAATGAACATCCTACATTTTGTCCGGTATGCCAACGAGCACTGCAAAGACTAATTGATTTTTATACAAAATAATAAGAGAAGTAAACTTTAAAGACCAACATTATGATCAGACTTCAACGCATCAGCACCGCTGATGGATTTTTGTATGAGTACATGGAACAGTTGATAACCGCTGCCTTCCCACCGGAAGAACACCGCCCCTTAGAGGAGCTTCGTCTGTACACCGATAGCAGACCTCACTTCTATAACAATATTATTTTCCATCATGATACTCCTGTAGGATTCATTACCTATTGGGATTTCGGCAAATTCTACTATGTCGAACATTTCGCCGTAGATCCAGCCCAGCGTAATGGCGGACATGGAAAGAATGTTTTAAATCATTTATGTCAGTTGCTTCAACACCCTATTGTCCTGGAAGTGGAAATGCCGGAAGAAGAAATGGCCCAAAGACGTATTAATTTCTATAAGCGCCAAGGATTCGTGCTCTGGGAAAGACCATATCTTCAACCTCCATACAGACCTACAGATGAATATCTTCCAATGTTGCTTATGGCTCATGGAGATTTAGAGTGTGAAAGAGATTTTGAAACAGTAAAAGACTCTATATACAAAGAAGTATATAATGTAAGGGGATAAAAAATAAAGGAGATGTGTCAAAACTAAGGCACATCTCCTTTTTTTATATTTAAATGTTTT
>OGFN01000236.1_pt1 | contig 31443 bp, 30 predicted proteins | sample 1570921 | NCBI WGS metagenome assembly OGFN01 (sample SAMEA2581940, study PRJEB24529) | metagenome | biome: Human gut stool | place: China | collected 2011
TGGCGGCATGTCCATGGGCATCGGCTACGGCCTGTCCGAGCAGCTGCTGTTCGATGAGAAGACCGGCCGGCCGCTCAACAATAACCTGCTTGACTACAAACTTTCGACCTTTATGGATCATCCGAACCTCGAAGCCGAGTTTGTGGAAAACTATGAGCCGACCTCTGCGTTCGGCACCAAGGCGCTGGGCGAGCCGCCCGCCTGCTCCCCGGCCCCTGCCATCCGCAATGCCATTTATCATGCGACCGGCGTCGCCATCAATCAGGCGCCGATCACACCGCACGTCCTCTTCGCCAAATTCACCGAAGCGGGCTTGATTCAGGACTGAGGGAGGGAACAGACTATGTATGATATGAAAGCGCTCTATGAAGCGTACAGCGTAGAAGAAGCAGTCAAGCTTCGTCTGGAGCATCCCGAAGCGCAGATCATCGCAGGCGGCACGGACGTGCTCGTTCAGATGCGCGAAGGCCGCCGCGCGGGCAAGGAGCTGATCTCCATTCAGAAGATCGACTCCATGCGCGGCATCAGCATGGATGAAGACGAGAACATCCGCATCGGCTCGCTTACAACCTTCTCCCATATTACGCGCAACCCCATCATCATCGAAAAGATCAACGTGCTGGGCGAAGCCGTCGACATGGTCGGCGGCCCGCAGATCCGCAACGCTGGCACCATCGGCGGCAACACCTGCAACGGCGTGACCTCGGCGGACTCCGCCTCGACGCTGCACGCATGGGAAGCCATCGTTGAGCTGACCGGCGTGAACGGCAAGCGGTACCTGCCCATCAAGGACTTCTACATCAAGGCCGGTACGGTCGACATCAACGTCGCCGAGGGCGAAATTCAGACCGCGATCCTGATCCCGAAGGCCTCGTGGGAAAACACGAAGGGCTTCTACATCAAATACGGTATGCGCAACGCCATGGAGATCGCCACGACCGGCTGCTCGGTCAATGTGCGGCTGTCCGGGGACAAGAAGACGTTCGACCGCGTGCGCATCGCCTACGGCGTCGCAGGCCCCGTGCCCATGCGCGCACCGAGCGCCGAGGCCGTTGTAAACGGCCAGCCCGTCACAATGGAAAATGTTGAGGCGTTCTCCAAGGCCGTTCTGGAGGACATCAATCCCCGTGATTCCTGGCGCGCCAGCAAGGCGTTCCGCAAGCACATCGCCGTGGAAATGGCCAAGCGCGCGCTCATTGAGTCTGTCAAACGCTGCGGAGGTGAGATCTGATGGCACAGTACGCTCTTGTCAAATGCAACATCAACGGCAAAGACGTGGAAAAGATCGTCGACGTCCGCGCAAGCCTGACGGATATGCTCCGCAATGATTTCCGGCTCACGTCGGTGAAAAAGGGCTGCGAGGTCGGCGAATGCGGCGCGTGCACCGCGCTCATTGACGGCGAGGCGATCAACACCTGCCTGTATCTGGCTGTCTGGGCCGAGGGCAAGCACATCATCACGCTTGAAGGCCTGATGAACCCTGACGGGACGCTTTCCGACGTGCAGAAGGCCTTCATGGACGAAACCTCCATCCAGTGCGGCTTCTGCATCCCTGGCTTTATTCTGACGGCGACCGAGATCGTCAACTCCGGCAAGGAATACACCGACGACGAACTGCGCAAGCTCCTCTCCGGCCACCTGTGCCGCTGCACGGGCTACCAGAACATCTTCCGCGCCGTGAAAAAAACCATGCTCCGCCGCCTCGGCAAAAACGAGGAAGCAGAGCTGGTGCGATAATTCCCATACCGACGCCCCTTGTCATGCAGCGCATGACAAGGGGCTTTTTTTATTACAAGCGCAGGAAGCTTGAAACGGCGATTGCTGTTTTGGGGATATAAGGAAATCCCCCTCCGGGCGGCGGACTGCCATTCGGAGGGGGTGCTGTTTATTTTTCCAGCTGCTTCTGCACGGCCTGCACGATGCGTGCGATCGCGGCGCTCAGAGCCGCATTGACAGCGAATTCCACGAGGAAGTTCACGCCGATGAACGCGACGAACAGAAAATAGACAATGTTCGTGCCGCCCGCGTAGTCCTGCAGAACGGGCTTGAAGACCGTGAGCATCCCGATGGCAAACACGCCGGTGTTCACGACCGGGGCCGTCAGCGCGGCGAGTATGCAGCTGATCGTCTGCCTGTGCCGCAGCGCCTTTGCGACGAGTCCCGCGCAAAGCCCGCACAAAACGGCCTTGCCGACACACACGACGACGAGCCAGAACGGGCTTGCGACCCACAGGACGTTTGTAAATTCATCCGCGCCCGTGATGCCCGCAATGAGGCAGACGATCCCGAACACCGCGCCAAGACCGGCTCCCGCGCCGGGGCCAAAGAGGATCGCGCCGACGACGATGGGAACCAGCGTCAGCGAGATCGGGACCGGCCCGATGCGGATGCCGCTTGCGACGGTCTGCAGGACGACGACCAGCGCGGCCAGCAGGGCCAGCGAGGTCAAACGGACGACGGATGCATGGTTTTTGCGATTCATAAGTACCTCCTGCTGTCACTCCGGATATTCCGGATGCAACGCACATATTTTATCACGGGCAAAGCCCATTGATAACAGAATTACGGAATTTCTTCCTCGACGGGTTCGCTGGAAATGGGCGCGCCGTCCTTGATGGCCTGCCACTGCTCGCGCGTGATGAGCAGCTGACGGGGCTTGGAGCCCTCGAACGGGCCGACGATGCCGCGCTCCTCCATCTCGTCCATGATGCGCGCCGCGCGGGCATAGCCCAGCTTCAGACGGCGCTGGAGCATGGAGACGGAGGCCTGTCCGGTCTCCAGAATGACGTCGACCGCTGCCGGGAGCATTTCGTCGCCGTCAGAGCCATCTGTCTCTGCGGCTGTGCTGCCAGAGCTGCCGGAGCCGGTTTTCCCGCTCTCGGCCGCCTTTTTGTCGATCTCGGCCATGACGGAATCGGAGTATTCCGCTTCGCTGGATGCCTTGACGAAGGAGACGACCTCCTGCACCTCGTCGTCCGTGATAAAGCAGCCCTGCACGCGCTTGGGTTTGCCCTGTCCGAGCGGCGCATAGAGCATATCGCCCTTGCCGACGAGCTTTTCCGCGCCCGCCGTATCGAGAATGATGCGCGACTCCATCGCGGAGGCGACAGCGAACGCGATGCGTGAGGGGATGTTGGCCTTCATCAGGCCGGTGATCACGTCCGCGGACGGACGCTGCGTGGCAATGACCAGATGAATGCCCGACGCACGGCCCATCTGCGCGATGCGGCAGATCGATTCCTCGACCTCCTTGGCCGCGACCAGCATGAGGTCAGCCAGCTCGTCGATCACAACGACGATCTGCGGCATGGGTTCCAGCTCATCGTCCGCAGAGGCCCGCGCCTGCTTGTTGTAGGATTCGAGATCGCGGACGCCTGCGTCCGCCATCATGCGGTAGCGCCGCATCATCTCCGTCACGGCCCACTGCAGGCTGCCCGCAGCCTTTTTCGGGTCTGTGACGACGGGGATGAGCAGGTGCGGAATGCCGTTGTAAATGCCAAGCTCGACCATCTTCGGGTCAATCATGATGAGCTTGACCTCCTCGGGCTTTGCCTTATAGAGAAGGGAGATAATCAGCGAGTTCATGCAGACCGATTTGCCGGAGCCGGTCGTACCGGCGATCAGCAGATGCGGCAGCTTGCCGATATCGCCGATGATGCGGTTGCCGCCGATGTCCTTGCCGACAGCGAAGGACACGCGGGACTTGCACTTTTCAAATTCCGGCGAATCGATGACCTCGCGCGCCATGACGACCGAGACGATCCGGTTCGGTACCTCGATGCCGACAACGGAGATCTTGTCTGGGATGGCCGCGATGCGGACGCCGGACGCGCCGAGGGCCAGCGCGATATCGTCAGCCAGATTCGTGACCTTGGAGAGCTTCACGCCGCGCTGCAGTTCCAGTTCGTACCGTGTGACCGACGGACCGCGCGTAACGTTGATGATATGTGCTTCAATGCCAAAAGACTGAAGTGTGTCGCCCAGCCGTTCGGCGTTTTGCCGCATTTCCTCCGTGCCGTCGTGCGACTGGCCGCTTCCGGCCTTCAGGAGCGACACGGGCGGGAATTCGTATTCCGGCTTCTGCGGCTCCTGCTGGCCGATCTCCTGCGCGATCTGGGCCGCTTCGAGCTGCACGTCCGCCTTTTTGAGCTTTTCCGGCTGCTCCGGGATCTCGACCGGCGGCAGCGGCTGTGCGGCGGGAGCCGGCTTCGGCGCGTCAAAATGGTCGATCACGAGCGGCGGCATCTGGTGCGGCAGCTCCATGGGAATGACGTTCGGCACGGGCGGCGCTTCCTCCGCCGGGGCCTCCTGCGTGTCCGCGATCAGCGCGTCAAACTGGGATTTATAATCCGTATGGACAGGCGGCTGCTCCGCCTCCTCCGGGGCGGGCGCCTGCGGCGGCTCGGACAGAGGTGCTGCGGCAGGCTTCTCCTGCCGGCGGCTGTTTTCCACAAAAACGTCCGGGCGCACCGGCGCGTTTTTCCTGCCGGAGGGCTTCTTCTCCGGCTGCTCCGGCAGAGGGGGATCGTCGACCGGAAGGTCAAAGTCGCTTGCGCGGGAGGCCCGGCGCTGCTCCGTGCGCTGCACGTGCTCGATGTGCTTGTTCGCAACGGTATCGACGAGCACCTGCGCCGGGTCCTTGTGCTCGCGCTGCGGCTCGGCATATTCCGCGCGGGGCCGGTTCCTGATGGCCGTCACGATGCTTGCCACCGTCATGTTAAGACTTGTGATCAGGCTCAGCAGCATCCCCACAATCACGACCGCAGCCGCGCCGATGCGGCTGATGAGCGCTTCAAGGAGGCTCGCAATACCGCCCGCCAGAACGCCGCCCGCCGTGCCGTCGATGCCGCCGTCCCAGAGCGCGGAAATGACGCTCCAATCCCAGTCCGCGTCAAATTTTCCGCCGACCAGCTGCACCAGACTGCCGATCAGCATGGCCGTCAGGAACGTACAGGTCACGCGCAGCGCGACGGGCCTGCCGTCGTGCAGGATCAGGATCAAAAAGCTCATGATGAACGAGAACGGCAGGATGTAAAAGCCCGCGCCGATCAACCCCCGGAACACCGACGTCATCAGATCCAGAAACGCCGCGTTCACCTTGAAGCAGCACAAGATCGTCAGCAGCGCAAGCAGGCCGCAGACCGTCGCGCCGATCTCGCGCCGGATGGGCGCAGACTGCTTTTTTGTTGTTTTTTTCCGTCCGCGGGAAGCCGTGGACTTTCTTTTGTTCGCAGAAGCCATGTGACCAAAACACCTCACGAGATCAGGGACAGGATCAGCGTCAACAGACCCGCACCCCAGCAGTAATAACAGAAGCCGCCGAATTTTCCGCGCTGCGCAATGCGGTTGAGCGCGAAAATGGCAAGATATCCGGAGACAAGCGCGGCGGCGACGCCGCACAGATACATCGGGACCTCCGCCCAGTTGATCCCGGCGGAAATTGCCTTTACGAGCGAAAGGAGATTCGCGCCGAGCACGGCGGGGATAGAAAGGAAGAACGAGAATTTAACGGCAAATGTCCGATCAAATCCGCGCAGCATCCCGGCGGAGATCGTCGTCCCGGAACGCGACAAGCCCGGCACGACCGCGATCATCTGCGCAAGGCCGATGACCAGCGCATCCGAGAGCGTCATGGCCTTTTCCGTCTTGTTGCCGTGGCCGTAGCGGTCGGCGGCCCGCAGCAGAAAGCCCGTCGCGATCAGGGCAAAGCCGATGAAGAACGTATCGTAGAACAGGGAGTCAAGGTAGTCGCTCAGGAACGCCGCCGGGATGAGCGGCAGCGTCGCCGCGATGAGAAACAGCAGCAGCCGCCGCCTTGCCGGGTCCTGCCGCGCGCCGCGCTTGGGCTTCTGCAGGTGCAGCATCATCAGGCCTTCGCGGCAAAGCCCGCGCAGCTCCGTATGATACGCGAAGATCACCGCCCCAAGCGTCCCCAGATGCAGCAGCACGTCGAACAGCATCTGGTTTTCCAGATCGCCGATGCGCAGGAAGTTTTGCAGGATCGCAAGATGTCCGGAGCTGGAGATCGGCAAAAACTCCGCAAGCCCCTGTATGAGCCCAAGTAAAATGGCTGTCCAATAGGTCATACCAGTTCCTCCGTCTGGAAAGTCGCCGCCCGCACCGGTCGGCATACCAATTTATATTAACACAGATTCAAAAATATTTCCACTATACGTTCGAAAAAAGCGCGTCAAAAAGAATCCGAGCGCTTCCATGTTTTTATGGCGCAATTTGCGGTTTTCTGTTATACTGGATGCAGGAAAACGACGATTAGCCCGGATTGCAAATCCCGGTAGGGGCGGACGCCTCTGTCCGCCCGGCAGAAATGCAATTGATCTTACGAAAATTCCGGGCGAATCCGTATGCACTCATGCATATCCCGTAGGGGCCGATGCCGGTCACAGCCGTTCGCGACGAAGGAGCGTTACGGATGTGGGTCTGCCGCTTGCCGGTACACATCGGCCCGGCAGATCACACCGTTTTTACGGAAATCTTCGGCGAATTCGTAACTTCCCAACGGGCCGATGTAGGCATCGGCCCCTACAGCCAAATGCGCAGGTGCATACGGATTCGCCGTGGATTTTTGAAAAAAGCACGGCTTTCGGCGGGCGGACAGAGGCGTCCGCCCCTATGAACACTTTGAACTTCTCACATAAAAAACGACAGGAAGGAATGCGAACTATGATCTATAAGGACTTTCAGGGCTTGAAGCTTTCGCAGCTCGGGTTCGGCACGATGCGGCTGCCGCTGCGGGAGGACAAATCCATCGACGCGGAGCAGGCTGCCGCCATGACGTCGGAGGCCATTGCGAAGGGCGTCAACTATTTTGATACCGCCTGGCCGTATCACGGCGGCAAGTCGGAACTTGTCATCGGCGAAATTCTGAAGCAGTACCCGCGCGAGAGCTTTTATCTGGCCGACAAGTTCCCCGGACACCAGATCGCGCCGAGCTATGACGTGAAGGGCGTGTTCGAAAAGCAGCTGAAAAAGTGCGGCGTGGAGTATTTCGATTTCTATCTGCTGCACAACGTCTATGAAAATTCCATCGCCGTCTACGAAGACGAGCGCTGGAACATCCTCCCGTATCTGCTGGAGCAGAAGAAAAACGGGCGTATCCGCCACCTGGGCTTCTCGACCCACGCGGGCGTGCCCGCGCTGGAAGCGTTTCTGGAAAAGCACGCGAACGAGATGGAATTCTGTCAGATCGAGCTGAACTATCTCGACTGGACGCTGCAGCAGGCGAAGGAAAAATGTGAGCTGCTGAACCGGTACAGCATTCCCATCTGGGTCATGGAGCCGGTGCGCGGCGGGAAGCTGGCGAATCTGCCTGCTGCCGCGCAGGAAAAGCTGCACGCGCTGCGGCCGGAGGCCTCCGACGCGTCCTGGGCGCTTCGGTGGGTGCAGGAGATCCCCGGCGTGACGATGATCCTCAGCGGTATGTCCAACATGGCGCAGATGCAGGACAATCTCGCCACATTTGACCATCCCGACCCCCTTAGCGCCGAAGAGCAGGCGCTGCTGCTGGAGATCGCGGAGGGCTTCAAGTCCGCCGTCCCGTGCACGGCCTGCCGCTATTGCTGCGACGGCTGCCCGCAGGAAATTGACATTCCGCAGATGCTGCGTGTTTTGAACGAGCTTCGCGTCGTGCCGTCCACGAACGCGATCATGGCGGTCGAAGCCCTGCCGAAGAGCCGGCAGCCGCAAAGCTGCCTTGGCTGCGGCGCATGCGCGGCAGTCTGTCCGCAAAAGATCGACATTCCGGCCTGCATGCAGGAGCTGACGGAGCGCATCGCGAAGCTCCCGAGCTGGGCTGAGATCAGCCGTCAGCGCGCGGCGGAGCAGCCGTAAATTATTAAATTATTTGTGAATTCTTCTTTTTCGGGATGATTTTCCCGCCGGCCGCGTATATAATGGATACTTGAAATCTTAAGAGGATTTTCAGAAATTCTTCATATTCGGCAGGTGTTCATTCGTCATGCTCTATGTGTTCCTCGCGCTTGCGCTGCTCTCCGGCTGCGCGCTGACGTATGCCGCGTCCGGCTTTGCCTCGCTTGCGGCTGTGTGGCAGGTTCCCGTGTTCTTTCTCGGCTGCTTTCTGGCACTCGTGGTGCTGTTTCTGCTGGTCGTGCTCGTCTCGTGTCTGTTTGTCGACCCGAAAAAGCTGCTGGAAAAGCCGAGCGGCTATTTCCGGTTCCTCCTCAACGAGTTCTGCCGCATTGCGCTGGCACTGGGCGGCGTCCATGTCAATGTGACGGGGCTGGAAAAGGTCCCGCGTAAGGGCCGCTTCCTGCTGGTCAGCAACCACCGGTTCGCGTTCGACCCCATCGTGTTTTACGCCGTCATGCCGTGGGCGGAGCTGGCGTTCCTGTCCAAAAAGGAGAATTTTTCGATCTTTATTGTCGCACAGGTCATGCGCGAGGTACTCTGCCTGCCGGTCGACCGGAACAACGACCGCGAATCGCTCAAGTCTATTCTCAAGGCCATCCAGTTCATCAAGGACGACAAGGCCTCCATCGCCGTATTCCCGGAGGGCGGAACGAACAAAACGGACGCTCCGCTTCTCCCCTACCGCAGCGGCGTGTTCAAGATCGCGCAGAAGGCGAATGTGCCCATCGTGGTCTGTTCGCTGGTCAATTCCCGCGCAATTCTGCACAATATGTTCCGCAAGCACACGGAGGTCTGGCTGGACGTGCTGGACGTCGTTCCTGCGGAGGAGCTGGCCGGAAAAACGGCCATCGAGGTCGGCGAACGCGTCCACGCGGTCATGGAGGCCGGGATCGTCGCCCGTGAGACGGAGCAGGGGCTGCGCGCATAAAGCGTCCAGAATTCTCGTTTCCCCTTTACATCCCGCCGGTTTTCCTGTATAATATACCCCGACAATTTTGAAAAGTGTGGGAAAAGCATGATTGAATTCGATGAATATAAGGTAAAGCTCAATAATATCCGCCCCAGGCTGGACGCGCTGGCGGACTCTCTCGGCATCGAGGCCGCGAAGGAGGAGATCGACCGGCTGCACGCGCAGATCGATTCCGAGGGCTTCTGGGATAATCAGGAGATCTCGCAGAAGGTCATGAAGCAGAGCCGGACGCTGGAGGCCAAGGTCGCGCGATACGAAAAAATGTGCAGCCAGTGGGACGATCTGTATACGCTCTGCGAAATGGCGCTGGAGGACAACGACGACTCCATGCTCCCCGAATTGACCGAGGGCTATGCCCAGCTCGAGCAGGAGATGGAAAACGCACGGCTTGAGACGCTTCTTTCCGGCGAATATGACAATAACAACGCCATCGTCTCGTTCCAGGCGGGCGCAGGCGGCACCGAGGCGCAGGACTGGGCCTCGATGCTCTACCGGATGTACACGCACTGGACCGAGCAGCACGGTCTGACCTATAAGATTCTCGACTATCTCGACGGCGACGAGGCGGGCATCAAATCCGCCAGCATTCTCGTCGAGGGTGAGAACGCCTACGGTATGCTCAAGAGCGAAAACGGCGTCCACCGCCTTGTGCGCGTGTCCCCGTTCGACGCAAACGCCCGCCGTCAGACGTCCTTTGCCGCAGTCGAGGTCATTCCAGAGATCACGGACGATTCCAAGGACGTCGAGATCCGGCCTGAGGATATCGAAATGCAGGTCTACCGCTCCTCCGGCGCGGGCGGCCAGCACATCAACAAGACAAGCTCCGCCGTGCGTCTCATTCACAAGCCGACCGGCATCGTTGTCTCCTGCCAGACGCAGCGCGATCAGTTCCAGAACCGCGAGACGTGTATGCGGATGCTGCGCTCGAAGCTCATCGAGATCAAGGAGCGTGAGCATCTGGACAAGATCTCCGATATCAAGGGCGCACAGCTCAAGATCGAATGGGGCAGCCAGATCCGCAACTACGTTTTCATGCCCTATACGCTCGTCAAGGACACGCGGACAGGCTTCGAAACATCCAACGTCAACGCCGTCATGGACGGTGCGCTCGACGGCTTCATCAACGCCTATCTGACTTGTCTTGCCACAAATACGTGGGTCACAAAGAGCTGATTTCTGCGGAAAACGGCAAAAATGCTCTTGCATTCACATCTGAATTGTGATATGATTTTCTAGCTGTTTGAAACAGCCTGATAAAATATGATCTCGGCGAGCCGTCTGCCGACGAAGGGCGGCAAATGGTTTGGAGGAATTTTCATGAACGCTCTGCATACGATTTTAACGATCATTCAGGTCATTCTGGCCGTCGGTCTCGTCGTCATCGTGACGATCCAGTCCGGCAAGTCCGCAGGTCTGTCCGGTGCCATCGCCGGCGGCAGCGGTGATACCTACCTCGGTAAGAACAAGAACAAGGGCCTCGACGCGAAGCTCGCCCTCGCCACCAAATGGGTTGGCGGCGTGTTCATCGTCCTGACGCTGGTTCTGAACCTGTTCTGATGCAAAACAACTTACCGCCGCTCTGCGATGCAGAGCGGCGGTTTTTTGTGTGCTCAGCGCCCACCGGCCCGGGGTTACAGATTTCCGGGCTCCGGCGGTTCCGATGCATTGTCCGGCCTTTCAGGCGGCGTACCGCCGGAGATGGTCATGGAGCCGTTGGAGTCAAAGCCGTCGCCGTCCGTCGTATAGGCGCTGATCGTGCCGCCGGAGATATCCATGGAGAAATCAAAGCCGGACAGGTCGGAATTGGCCGCGTTCAGGCAGTCGTCCGAGGCACGGATGCGGATGTCGCCCGAAGCGACGTGCAGCGCCGCGGCCTCCAGCCCCTCATCGCAATCCGTGATCGAGATCGCAGGCCCGTCCGTGCCCTCCGCGCCGATCTGCAGCGTGTAGTCGCAGTGGATCGCGTCGTCTGCGGCGGAAATGGTCAGATCGCCGCTTTCGATCGTCAGCAGCTGCGCGGACTGCAGTCGCTCTTCTTTTGTGATGGGGCGTATCAGCATATGAAATGATCCTCCTGTTTCAGAAAGTGCATTAAAAAAGCAAACAAAAGCCGAATGCAGTTGGTATGCACCAAACGCCTTCCCCGGCGGGGTAATGTCATCAACTTAAAACCATAGACGGTTTGTTTTACGCAAAAACCGTTGAAATGCAACCGCAGTTGGTAGGGGCGGGGCTCTGCTCCGCCCGGCAGAATGCAGTGAATTCCTTCGAGAATTTGCGGCGAATCCGCAAGCAGTTACCTCTTTGGATGTAGGGGGCAGCTGTGAATTAGCCGAAGATTCCCGTAAAATCGGTACATCCCGCGGGCGGACAGAGTCGTCCTCCCCTACAGAGAGTGCGAAGGGTTGTTGTAGGGGCCGACGACTCTGCCGGCCCATTGAGAAGTTACAAATTCGCCGTAGATTCCTGTAAAAACGGTGCATTCTGCCGGGCCGATGTGGGCATCGGCCTCTACGGCCAAGCGGGTAAGTGCATACGGATTCGCCGAAGATTTTCGATAATTCGGTGTATCCTGCCGGGCGGAGCAGAGCCCCGCCCCTACCAACTGCATTTGTTTTGCCGTTTTTTCGCATAAAACAAATGCACCGGTCTTAAGTTGATGACATTACCCGGCGGGGAAGCCTTGACCACAGTATACCATACTTCCCCCAATATGCGCAAAGAGCCGCTGCCGGATATCCTTGCTTTTTTTGCCCGTTGTTGTCGATGTCAGCCGGAGGCGTTGCATAGGAAAAGCTGCGCGTTTATAATCAGAGCAGAACAACCGAAAAGGGAGGGCAAGGCCGGTGCGGCAGGCTGTTTTATACTTTGCAAACTGGAATCTGAACCGAAGACCGGCGCGGAAGGGCGAGGTCTGCGCGCTGCCGTGGGACTGCGCGACGTATCTCAACCACGCGTTCTGGGTGCTCGAACCGGCAGAGGGGACGCACGAACCCTCATTTGCCCGCCGGGCCGGGAAAAAGCCCGCGCGGACGGACTGGCGTCAGCGGTCACGCGTCGAGCGCAGAGCAGGCAAAAAAAGCCGTGCAGTGTATGCTGGCGCAGGGCGTGGCCCCCGGAACGATCTGTATCGGCTCGCCGTTTTACTGCACGGCCATGCGCCTGCGGGAAAAGCCGGAGTCCGTACAGGCCGCGCTCGGCGCACCGGTCGAGCCGGAACGGCCGACGTGGGACACGCTTGCGCAGGAGGATTTATTGGAGCTTTTGCAGACGCCCGGCTGGCACAGCGCCTATGACGCGCGGGCAGGCGGCGCATATCTCGTCTACGACGGGCCGGACAATCCATTCGACCGCTGGTTCTTATCGGTGGAGACGGCGCGTTCGCTCGGGCAGAAGCTGGACCTCATCCGCAATGCGGAGCTGGCCGGGATCATCGTCTGGGAAGCGAGCCTCGACACAAAAAATCATTCCTTTGCCGCGCAGCTGCGCGATACATTATTGAGATAAGGTGGGAAAGCTATGCAGTACGGCCATTTTGACAACATAAGCCGCGAATATGTGATCGACCGCGTCGATCTGCCCGTCTCGTGGACGAATTACATCGGCGTCGGCGATCTGTACGGCGTGTTCAATCACACGGCAGGCGGCGTGTGCCATGCGGAAGTAAGAATGGGGAGGTAACAGCATGATCCATTTCGGTACCGGCGGCTGGAGAGCCGTCATTGCGGACGAATTTACCAAGGCGAATATCCGCCTGCTCATCGCAGGCCTGTGCAGCCTCATGCACAAGGAGGGGCACGACGGCGCGGAAATCTGCGTCGGCTATGACCGGAGATTTTTATCCAAGGAATCCGCGCACTGGGCGGCAGAGGTCATGGCGGGCTATGGCTTCCGGCCCTATGTCATCAATCGTTCCTCGCCAACGCCGCTCATGATGTTCATGGTCAAGACCCGCGCCATGCCCTACGGCATCGCCGTCACGGCCAGCCATAACCCGGCCATCTATAACGGCATCAAGGTCTTCACCGCCGGAGGCCGGGACGCAGACCGCACGGTCACGGATAAGATCGAGGCTGAGATCGCCCAAATAAATCCGGATACGATCAAATCCATGGACTACGACGCCGCCGTCGCGGCAGGCGTGATCACCGAGCACAACCCGACGAATGAATATATCGACAGCATCCTGTCCGCCATTGACGTGGAGGCCATCAAGAACGCGCAGCTGCGCATTGCGCTCGATCCCATGTATGGCGTCAGCCAGACGAGCTTGAGCATGATCCTCATGACCTGCCGCTGCGATCTGGAGATCATCCACGACCGCCACGACACGCTCTTCGGCGGCAAGCTTCCCGCGCCGAACGAGGACACGCTCGGCCCGCTGGCGGCGGTCGTCATGGACCGCTGGCGCTGCGATCTCGGCATTGCGACCGACGGCGACGCGGACCGCCTCGGTGTGATCGACGATCAGGGGCAGTTCGTCCACCCGAACAAGCTGCTCGTCCTGCTCTATTATTACCTCGTCAAATACCGCGGCTGGCAGGGTCCCTGTGTGCGAAACAATTCTACGACTGTCCTGCTTGACCGCGTTGCGGCGGGACTGGGGCAGAAATGCTACGAAGTTCCCGTCGGCTTCAAGTGGGTGTCGGCCAAAATGACCGAAACGGACGCCATCATCGGCGGCGAATCGTCCGGCGGCCTTGCCGTCCGGGGGCATATCTCCGGCAAGGACGGCATCTACGCGGCCGCGCTGCTCGTCGAGATGCTGGCCGTGACCGGCAAGAAGCTTTCTGCGCTCTATCGCGAGATCGAGGCGCAGTACGGCGCGCTGCGCTATGCAGAAGCGTCGTTTACCATGACCCCGGTCCGCAAGCCTGCGCTTCAGCAGTACCTGTTTGAACAGCACGCCTGCCCGGAATTTGAAAACGTCGATCACATCAGCCGTGAGGACGGCTGCAAGGTCTATTTCACGGACGGCAGCTGGGTCATCTGTCGCTTCTCCGGCACCGAGCCGCTCCTGCGCATGGCTGCCGAGGCTGAGACAGACGAAAAAGCCCAGTCCTATATCCAGACCTGGAAAGCCTTCCTGTCGCTCTGAGCGCAGCGCTTGACAGTCCGCGCTTCCGGTGGTATAACTACGCCATCAAAAAGCCGGTTGAACCAGCAGAAAGCGTGTTTTCCATGGAAATTCAGGTTCGTGCATATACGTAGGCAGACCTTCCGGCGCTGATCCGCATCTGGAACGAGGTTGTGGAGGACGGCGTGGCCTTTCCGCAGGAGGAGCTGCTGGACGCTTCCTCCGGCGCAGCCTTTTTCGCAGAGCAGACCTGTACCGCCGTCGCGGAGGACCGGCAGACCGGCCATATTTACGGTCTGTACATCCTGCATCCCAACAACGTCGGCCGCTGCGGACACATCTGCAACGCCAGCTACGCGGTCGAGCGGGAAGCGCGCGGTCTGCACATCGGCGAAAAGCTGGTGTCCGACTGTCTCAGGCAGGGCCGGGCGCACGGCTTCCGCATCCTGCAGTTCAACGCCGTCGTCGCCAGCAACACACACGCGAGGCACCTGTACGAGCGCCTCGGCCTCCAGCCTCTCGGCGTCATCCCCGGCAGCTTCCGCATGAAGGACGGCCATTATGAGGACATCTACCCGTATTATCACGTGCTGTAAACGCACAGCCTGCGCCGCAAATGCTGCGGCGCAGGCTGTGCGTTTGTCTTCAGGACGCTTTTCCGGACGGGGCGAGGAACCACAGATAATCCGGCAGCGTGATGCGGCGTGAGACGAAGCTGCGCGGCACCTGATACGGGTCCATGCCGGTCTGATATGTCCAGCCGTCCATGCGCAGGGCAAATGTGTAATAATCCTTCGCCACGTCCATCGTCAGGTGACTGTATTTGCCCTCCGGGTAGCACAGCACGTACGGGATCTGTCCCGTCGCGGCGGCCAGCGCCGCGTTGGAAAGCTCCATCTCCTGCCGGAGCGCAGGTTCGTCCATGGCGCTGAGATTTCCGTGCGTGTAGGTATGGCTCTGGATGCTGACAAGGCCGGAGGCCGCCAGCTCATATACCTGCTCCTGCGTCATCTTGTGCTGGCTGCCCATGGCATTGCCGATGACAAAGATGGTCGCCTTGGTCTGATACTTTTCCAGCAGCGGATAGAGCACCGTGTAATTGTCGTCATATCCGTCGTCGAAGGTCAGAATGACCGGCTTTTCATAGTCTTCGATGTGCGCAAGGTCTGAGAACCAGATCGGCTCATATCCGTTTTCCTGCAAATATTGCAGCTGCTCCTCCATCCCGGCCTCGCTGACAAACAGATCGGAATATCCCCAGATCTCGTCCCCCACGGCGTGGTACATGAGGACCGGCACGTTCCAGCCCTCGGGGATCTGGCCGACGGTCTGCCGCCGTGCCAGATAGCGAAGCCCGTCCGGGGCTTCGCCCCATTCCAGCCCGAGCCGCTGTGCGGCCTCTGCCAGCGGGATATACTCCCGGCCCTGAACTTGAACTGTCTCCAGTCCTTCCAGCTGTGCGTCGGCATTTAGGGTCTTTGCCGCCTCCAGCACGTCAGCCAGCGCGGCCCATTGCGTCTCTTCCGCCTGATAAAGCTCCGTCAGCCGTCCCAGCAGCCAGACCGGTTCCGACAGCAAAAGCGCGGGTTCCGGCTCCTCTTCGATGATAGGCTCCACCGGCGGTTCAACCGGCGCGGGCGGCTCCTCCGGAGATTGCACCTGCGCGGCTGGAGGCTCCGGCAAAGCCGCCTCCGGCGCGGCGCAGGCGCAGAGCAGCGCCAGCAGGAAAAAGCAGGCAAGCAGGCAGGAAATACGCATTTGGGATCCCTCCTCGTTTCGTTTTTTGTCAGTTTACCATGATTTTTCAGGCAAAACAAGTCCGGGGAGCGGTTTTTCTTGACGGCAGTGCCGCTTCTGACTATAATAATGTATATTCCAAAAAGGAGACGGCGCTTCGTCATGCTTCTATCGTTTTTTCAGCGGCTCGGAAGGCCGTTTCGCACCATGCGGCCGGGACGGCTGATCGTTCTGGTGTTCCTCTTCATCATCCTGCTCGGCGCGGGCCTTCTGTGCCTGCCCGCCGCATCGCGCTCCGGCGAACCCACGCCGTTTCTGACGAGCCTGTTTACCGCGACTTCTGCGACCTGCGTGACGGGCCTCATCCGCGTCGACACCGGGACGCACTGGGCTATGTTCGGTCAGGTCGTCATTCTCCTGCTCATTCAGATCGGCGGTCTCGGCTTTATGACCATTGCGTGTCTGTTTTTCTTCGCGCTCCGCCGCAAGATCGGCCTGCGGGAGCGCATGGTGCTGGCACAGGCCCTCGGCAGCGACAGCTACAGCGGCATCGTGAGCCTTGTGCGCAATATCCTGCGCGGCACAGCCGCGGTCGAGGGGGCGGGGGCGCTCATTCTGTTTTTCCGCTTCCTGCCGGAGTTCGGCTTCGGAAAGGCTCTGTGGTACGGCGTGTTCCACTCGATCTCCGCGTTCTGCAACGCGGGCTTTGACGTGCTTGCGGATACAGACGCAGGCGGGAGCCTCTGCCGCTACGCGACAGACCCGGTCGTGAATTTCACCATCATGGCGCTCATCATCATCGGCGGCCTTGGCTTCGCCGTCTGGGGCGACATCCGGCACAACCGCCGCTTTTCCCGCATGAGCGTCTATACGAGACTGGTCATTCTCATCACAACAGTCCTGATCTTCGGCGGCGCGGGAATTTTCGCCGCGCTGGAATGGAACAATCCCGGCACGCTTGGCGGCCTGACCCCGTCGCAGAAGCTGATGGCGGCGCTGTTCCAGTCGGTCACGCTCCGCACGGCGGGCTTTGCGACCTTCGACCAGAACGCGCTGTCAGACGTATCAAAGGCTGTGGCAGATTTTCTGATGCTTGTCGGCGGCTCGTCCGGCTCGACGGCGGGCGGCGTGAAGACCGTGACGGTCGGCGTGATTCTGCTTGCCGCGTGGTCGACCGCGCGCGGCAGGACAAGCGTGCAGATCATGAAGCGCCGGATCCCGCAGCAGGCCGTTGCGAACGCGTCCGCGCTGTTCATTCTGGTGCTGCTGCTGTCTGGCCTCGGCGCGGCATTTTTGAGCATCGCGGATCATGTCAGTCTGGAAAACGCGCTGTATGAGACGATTTCTGCGCTGTGCACCGTCGGTCTGACGACCGGCATCACGAGTTCACTGTGCGCCGCATCGCAGATCGTTCTGATCATTTTTATGTTCTTCGGACGGCTTGGGATCATGACTATCAGCGTCGGCTTCATGGCCGCCGACCGCGCCGAAGAACGCGTCAGCTACGCGGAAACAAAAATCATGATCGGGTGAGCGGATAAGGCGTCAGAATATACCGATTTTACGGGAATCTGCGGCGAATTCGTAACTGTCCAATGGGCCGACAGAGTCGTCGGCCCCTACAACGACCCTCGCTAACCCCTGTAGGGGCGGACGACTCTGTCCGCCCGCAGAATATACCGATTTTACGGTAATCTTCGGCAAATTCGCAGCTTTCCAACAGGCCGATGTGTGCATCGACCCCTACACTCCAATGGGTGAGTGCATCCGATTTTTTTGAAATTCCACCTGAACGACCGGCGGTTATACGCAGACAAAGGGAGTAAAACCATGAAAAAAACATATATTGTAATTGGACTTGGACGCTTCGGCTGTGCGGTCGCACAGCGGCTGTATGAGCTTGGGAGCGAGGTACTGGCGATTGATCTTCGGCCTGAGCTTGTGCAGCGGATGGAGAGCAAAGTCACCTGCGCCGCCGTGTGCGACGTGCGGGATGAGGACGCACTGCGCACGCTCGGCGTGCGCAATTACGACTGCGCTGTCATCGCCATCGGCGGCGATCTGGCTACGAGCGTCGTTGCGACGCTGAACCTCAAGGAGCTGGGCGTGCAGAGCGTCGTGTGCAAGGCCACCGACGAAACACAGCGCCGGGCGCTGGAAAAGATCGGGGCAGATCATGTCGTCGTGCCGGAACGTGAATCCGGCATCAAGCTGGCGCAGTCTTTGACCTCGTCGAGCATTCTGGACTTTATCGAGCTTTCGCCGGACTGCGGCATTGCCGAGCTGCAGACGCCGAGCGAATGGTGCGGCAAGAGCATCCGGGAGCTGGATATCCGCGCAAAATACGGCGTGAACGTCATCGCCGCGCGGGAAAACGGAAAGGTACACGTCACGCTGGACGCGAACCGCCCGCTGAACGAGCATATCACGCTTGTCCTGCTCGGCGAGAACGACCGGCTCGCGAGGGTGAAGCCGTGATGGAGGAAACAATCACAAGCCGCCGGAACCCGCTTCTGGCGCACACGAAAAAGCTGCTCACCTCGCGCGCCTACCGCGAAAAATCCGGCGAATTCGCCGCCGACGGCGTGAAGCTGCTGGCGGAGGCCGCGCGTTGGTACCCGGGGCTGCATACTGTGATTGCGGAGGAACACGTAGAATTATGTAAACTATCAGATACCGTGCGCGTTGTCCGTGTACCCAGGGATGTGATGCAGTCCGTCTCTCTGATGGACGCGCCGCAGGGCGCGATCTTCCTCTGCCGCCTGCCGGAGTGGAAGCCCGGCACGATCCTGCCGGGGACGCTTCTGCTGGACGGCATTCAGGACCCCGGCAATCTCGGCACGATTCTCCGCACGGCGGACGCGCTGGAGGTTCCGGTCGTGCTGCTGGACGGCTGCGCCGACACGTATAACCCCAAGACGGTCCGCGCCTCCATGGGCGCGGTGTTCCGCACCCAGCCTGTCAGCATGACGAGGCAGCAGGCCATTGCCGCCTGCCGGGAAACGCATATCCCGCTGCTGGCGACCGCCATGTCTGCCGACGCTGTTGATCTGCGGCAGGCAGATTTGTGCAATGCGGCGGTCGTGATCGGCAGCGAGGGACAGGGGATCTACCCGGAGCTGTTCGCAGCGGCAGAGCAGAAGATTATCATCCCCATGTCCCCGCGCTGTGAGTCTTTGAACGCGGCAGTCGCCGCGACGATTGTTCTGTGGCAGATGAAGCGGTGAGGCACCGATGATGCGCTCACGCGGCTTGCCGTAGGGGCGGACGACTCTGTCCGCCCGACAGAATGCACCATTTTTTCGTTAATTCACGGCACATTCGAAACATTTTCCGAGCAGACAGAGTGCTACACGGATTTACAGCTTCTCGTCGGGCGGAGCAAAGCCCCGCCCCAACTGCATACTATTTCTATTCGCAAACTATAAAAAATCCGAGAAAGACAGAGGGATTTTTATGCTGGAATACTGGTTGTGGCTGACCGGTCGCAGGGGCGTGGGACTGCGCGGGCTGCGTGCGCTGCTAGAGCAGTTCGGAACGCCCGAGGCGGTCTACTGCGCGGCAGAGCAGGATTACCCGCAGGCGCTGCGCCCGGAGGGGCGCGCTTCGCTTGCCGATAAGGAGCTTGCGCCTGCGCGGCAGATCCTGCAGCAGTGCTACCGGAAGAACATCCATGTTCTGACGTTTCAGGACGCCGCTTATCCGAACCGGCTCAAAAATCTTGACGATGCGCCTCTGGTATTGTATTATCAAGGCGTTTTCCCGGATTTTGACGCGGAACCGGTCATCGCCATGGTCGGCACGCGCAAGGCCTCCGCGTATGGGCTTCTTCAGGCGAAGCGCCTCGGCTATGAGCTTGGCCGCTACGGCGCAATTATTGTATCCGGCGGCGCTGCCGGAATTGACACCATGGCACTGCGCGGGGCCATATCCTCCGGAACAGCGCCGGTGGCTGTGTTTGCCTGCGGCGTGGATATCGACTATCCGGCAAACAACCGGAGTCTGTTTGAGGATCTTCGCGCCCACGGCTGCGTCATCAGTGAGCTTCCGCCCGGAACGCCGCCGCTGGCGGAGCATTTTCCGCCCCGCAACCGCATTCTGAGCGGTCTTGCGCTCGGCTCCGTGGTCGTGGAAGCGCCCAGAAAGAGCGGCGCGCTCATCACCGCCCGCCACGCGCTCGAACAGGGCCGGGATGTGTTCACGCTGCCCGGAAATCTCGGAAATCCGACCTGCGAGGGCAATATCCAGCTGCTCAAAGAGGGCGCGATCCTGATCTCCGAGGGCTGGGACGTTTTACAGGAATATACCTATCTCTACCCGGATCTGCCCCTGCGCCAGAGGCCGCTCGGCGCCATGACGCTCGGCCCGCAGGAGACAAAGGACAACCTTGTTGTGGCGGAAACTTCGTCCAGCCCGGAAAAAACTGACACAAAAGCCGTTGACAAGCAGGAAAACAGGGCTTATATTGACGTACAGGAAATTTTGCCGCGCGTATCTGCCGACGAAGCCGCCGTTCTGCGGCAGCTGGAGGGCGGAAAGCAGCCGGTCGACCGGATGATCGACGAAACGCAGCTGCCCGCCGGGCGCGTACTGTCCGCGCTGACGCTGCTGGAGGTCAAGGGCTTTGTCAAGCGGCTGCCGGCCCGGTATTATGAGCTGGCGAAAAAATAACATGGAGGCGTCTATGCCGAACGCAAAACAGAATCTGGTCATCGTGGAGTCTCCCTCGAAGGCCAAAACCATCGGAAAATATCTTGGCCCCGACTATCAGGTCAAGGCCAGCATGGGCCATCTGCGCGATCTGCCGAAGAGCACGCTGAGCGTCGATATCGAGCACGATTTTGAGCCGGAGTACCAGCCGCTCAAGGGAAAGGAAGACATCATCGCAGACCTGCGCAAGGCCGCGAAGGGCTCCGGCCGCATCTATCTCGCGACTGACCCGGACCGCGAGGGCGAAGCCATCTCGTGGCATTTGAAATATCTGCTGAACATTCCGGATAACGAGACATACCGCGTGACCTTCAACGAGATCACACGCAACGTCGTGCAGGAATCCATCCAGCACCCGCGTCCCATCGACCAGAATCTCGTCGACGCGCAGCAGGCGCGCCGCGTGCTCGACCGCATTGTCGGCTATCAGCTCAGCCCCCTGCTCTGGAAAAAGATCCGCAAGGGCCTGTCCGCCGGACGCGTGCAGTCTGTCGCGACCCGTCTGGTCGTCGACCGCGAGAACGAGATCCGGGCCTTTGTCCCGCAGGAATACTGGACGCTGGATGTAAATCTGAACCGCGCCGGCAAGCCCGGCAGCTTCACCGCGCACTACTACGGCGACCCGCAGAAGCGCGAGCTGACGAGTGAGCAGGATGTGCAGTCCGTTCTGGACGCGCTGGAGGGCCAGCCGTTTTCCGTGACCGGCGTGAAGAAATCGGAGAAAAAGCGCACCCCCGCGCCGCCCTTTATCACCTCGACACTCCAGCAGGAGGCATCGCGCAAGCTCAACATGACCCCACGCCGCACAATGATGATCGCGCAGCAGCTTTACGAGGGCGTAGAGATCTCCGGTGAGGGCTCTGTCGGCTTGATCACTTACATGCGTACCGATTCCCTGCGTATCTCCGAGGAGGCGCTGGCCGCTGCAGGCGAGGTAATTCGCAGCCGCTACGGCACGGCATATTATGCTGAGCCTCGCCGCTACAAGCCAAAATCCGGTGCACAGGACGCGCACGAGGCCATCCGCCCGTCAAATGTCGCGCTCTATCCCGAGGCGGACGAGCACGATCTGACCAAGGAGCAGTACCGGCTCTATAAGCTCATCTGGAGCCGCTTCATCGCGTCGCAGATGACCAATGCGCTGTACGACGTGACGGCGATTGAGGCCGCCTGCGGCAGCCATGTCTTCCGCGCGACCCACCAGAGCATGAAATTCTCCGGCTTTACCGCCATTTATGAGGAAGGCCGCGACGACGAGCAGGAAAAGCTCGATTCCCCGCTGCCCGACCTTGCCCCCGGCGAGGCGCTCACGGCCTCCGGCTTTGACAAGCAGCAGCACTTCACCCAGCCGCCCGCACGCTATACGGAGGCGTCTTTAGTGCGCGCGATGGAGGAAAAGGGCGTCGGCCGTCCGTCGACCTACGCGGCGATCATCGCCACGATCCAGGATCGCGAATACGTCATCAAGACCGACAAAAAGCTCTCGCCGACGAAGCTCGGCGAGGTGGTCAACGGGCTGATGATGGACCGCTTCCCCAATATCATCAGCGTCGAATTCACCGCCGACATGGAAAAGCAGCTCGACCAGGTCGAGGCCGGACAGCGCCGCTGGAAGAGCGTGCTGGAGGAGTTCTACACCGGCTTCCATCAGGAAATGGTCGATGCGGAGGAGGCGCTGAAGGACACCCGCCTCAAGGTGCCGGATGAGGTCTCGGATGAAAAATGCGAGATCTGCGGCCGGAACCTTGTCGTGAAAACGAGCCGCTTCGGCAAATTCCTCGCCTGCCCCGGCTACCCGGACTGCAAGTTTACAAAGCCGATTACGGAAAAAATGCCGGGCCGCTGTCCGAAGTGCGGCAGCGCGATTCTGAAGCGCAAGAGCAAGCGCGGCTACGCCTATTACGCTTGTGAGCGCGGCGCGGCCTGCGGCTTTATGACGTGGGACGTGCCGACGGATCAGGATTGCCCGGTCTGTGGCCAAACGATGTTCAAGCGCTCCGGCAAGGGTGCAATGAAGCCGTTCTGCGCGAATCCCGAGTGCTCGAACTTCCTGCCGGAGGACAAGCGCGGCTACCGCCGCAAGTCCACAGCCTCCGGCGAGGCCGCAACTGCGGAATCCAACGCCGAGGCCGCTGCCGAAGCTGCGCAGAAGCAGGCAGAGGAAAAGAAAGCCGCGAAAAAAACGGCGGCCAAAAAGCCCGCCGAAAAGGCAGCTGCAAAGAAGCCTGCCGCGAAGAAGGCAGCGGCAAAAAAGCCCGCGGCCAAGAAGCCGGCTGCGAAAAAGGCCGCCAAAAAGACCGAGCCGGAAGACGATCTTCCGTTCTGATACAGAGATAGAAAGGACGCCCCAATATGCTGGAAGTGAAAGTGATCGGCGCGGGTCTTGCGGGCTGCGAGGCCGCGTGGCAGCTGGCCGAGCGCGGCATTCATGTGACGCTGACCGAGATGAAGCCGCAGAAAATGACGCCTGCGCACCACTGCGCGGACTTTGCGGAGCTTGTCTGCTCCAACTCCCTGCGCGGCGACCGGCTGGAAAACGCCGTCGGCCTTTTGAAAGAAGAGCTGCGGCGGCTGCACAGCCTGATCCTGACCTGCGCGGAGGCAAACCGCGTCGAGGCAGGCGGCGCATTGGCCGTCGACCGCTACGGCTTTTCCGGCATGGTGACGGAAAAAATCAAGTCGCACCCCAACATCACCGTCGTGGAGGCGGAGGAAACCGAGGTCCCGGCAGGCCCGGTCATCATTGCGACCGGGCCCCTGACCTCCGACGCGATGAGCGCTGCGATCCAGCGCTATTTCGGCGGGCAGGAGTACATGAGCTTCTTTGACGCCGCTGCGCCGCTCGTGACCTTCTCGTCCATCGACATGGACAAGGCGTGGTTCGCGTCCCGGTACGACCGAGGTGACGCAGATTATGTCAACTGCGCAATGGATAAGGATGAATACCTTGCCTTTGTCGACGCGCTCAGCTCGGCGGAGGAAGCGCCGGTGCACGGCTTTGAGGACAAGCACGTATTCGAGGGCTGTATGCCCGTCGAGGTCATGGCCCGGCGCGGCATCGATACCCTGCGCTACGGCCCGTTGAAGCCCGTGGGCCTCAAGGACCCGAAGACGGGGCATGAGCCGTATGCCGTCGTGCAGCTGCGCAGGGATAATGCCGCAGGCTCCGTCTATAATATCGTCGGCTTCCAGACCCACCTGAAATTCCCGGAGCAGAAGCGCGTGTTTTCCATGATCCCCGCGCTGCACGACGCGGAATTCGTCCGCTACGGCGTGATGCACCGCAACACCTTCCTCGATTCCCCTCGCCTGCTTGACCGGTACTATGCCGATAGGCAGAACCCGCTGGTCGCGTTTGCAGGTCAGATGACGGGCGTGGAGGGCTATGTCGAATCGACGGCCTCCGGTTATCTTGCGGGTGTCAGCATGGCGGCAAAGCTCAAGGGCGAGCCGCTTCCCGATTTCCCGCGCGAAACAGCCATCGGCGCGCTGGCGGCGTACATTTCGGATACGAGCGTCGGCTCGTTCCAGCCGATGAACGTGAATTTCGGCATTCTGACGCCGCTTGACCGCCGCGTCAAGGGAAAGGCCAATAAAAATCTCGCCATCGCGCAGCGGTCGCTTGCGCTTATCGATCAAATGACAGGGCAGGAGGAAGCAACATGAGAATTCTGGTAGACGCCATGGGCGGCGACAACGCCCCTGACCAGATCGCGCTGGGCGCGATCCAGGCGGCAAAGGACTTCGGCTGCGAGGTCGTGCTGGTCGGACGCGGCGAGGCGATCCTGCGTGCGCTGAAGGATCAGGGCATCGAAACGCTTCCCAAGGGCGTGGAGATCGCCAACGCGGACGACGTCGTGGATATGCACGACGATCCGGCGACGGTCGTAAAAAAGAAAAAGGATTCCAGCATGGTCGTGGGCCTGAATATGCTGAAGGAGGGCGGCGGAGACGCGTTCGTCTCCGCAGGCTCGACCGGCGCGCTGCTCTCCGCCGCGACGCTGACCGTCCGGCGCGTCAAGGGCATCCGCCGCGCCGCCATGGCTCCGCAGATCCCGACGAAGACCGGCCGGGAGGCCGTGCTCATCGACTGCGGCGCGACGGCCGACTGCACGCCGGAATTTCTGCTGCAATTTGCGTTCATGGGCTCGTATTACGCCGAAAAGGTGCTGGGTATCGAAAACCCGCGCGTCGCGCTTTTGAACATCGGCGCGGAGGATTCCAAGGGCGGCGAACTGCAGAAGGCCGTCTATCCGCTCCTGAAGCAGGCAGGCGAGGCCGGGGCGATCAACTTTACCGGCAACATTGAGGCGCGCGATGTGCCGCTGGGCGGCGCGGACGTGGTCGTGGCCGACGGCTTCTCGGGCAATATCCTGCTCAAGGGCATCGAGGGCACGGCGCTGTTCATGGCCTCCATGATGAAGGACATGTTCAAGAAAAACGTACTGACCAAGCTGGCGGCGCTTTTGTGCATGGACGGCGTGAAGGCGTTCAAGAAAAAAATGGACTACCGCGAGACGGGCGGCACGGCCCTCATCGGCCTGAGCAAGCCCGTGATCAAGGCGCATGGCTCATCCGACGCGCTGGCCATCCGCAACGCCATCCGGCAGGCCATCGGCGCTGTCGAGGCGGATGTGGCCGCGACGCTGGCTGCAAATATGGACCATATGGTCATACCAAAGGAGTATCAACATGCTGAGTGAACTGGAAGCCGGGCTGGGCTACACGTTCCGGGACAAGAGCATTCTCGAAAACGCGCTGACACACAGCTCCTATGCCAATGAAAACCGCGAGCGCGGTCTGCGCGACAACGAACGGCTGGAATTTTTAGGCGACTCGATTCTGGGCTTCGTCGTGGCGGATTATCTGTACCGGAGCTTTCCGGACAGGCCGGAGGGCGAGCTGACGCGCATCCGCGCCGATCTTGTCTGTGAGAAAAATCTGGCCCGCGCGGCGGGCACGATCAGCCTCGGCAGCTTCCTGCTGCTCGGCCACGGCGAGGAGCACGGCGGCGGCCGCAAGCGCGATTCCATCGTCTCCGACGCCATGGAGTCCGTGATCGCGGCCAGCTACATGGACGGCGGCTTCTCCGCCGCGAAGGAGATCATCGACCGCCTGATCCTCTGCGACGTTCCGGCAGGCAAGCCGCATAATTTCGACTATAAGACCGCGCTGCAGGAGCTGGTGCAGCGAAAAAAGGATCAGGTACTCCGCTATGAGCTGATCGGCGAATCCGGCCCGGATCACGACAAGAAATTCGAGGTCGAGGTCCTGCTCAACGGCAAGCCCTGCGGCAAGGGCAGCGGCAGCAGCAAAAAGCGCGCCGAGCAGGCCGCCGCCGCAGCCGCCATCGACGCGCTGTTCCCCGGCGAGCTGTGACAGGATAAAACAAAAAGGGGCTGCTTCCGAGCAGCCCCTTTTTATGCGCCGATTTTCTTTTTCAGCTCCGCGATCTGTTCACTGTGCATACGGATAAGCGACTTCAGGAAAGAAACCTCGTCTTCCAGCTCTTCTACACGGTTCTTAGGTGCAAGCGTTTCCAGAAGAACCTGCTGCCCTTCTGCAAGCTTATTGAGCTTTGGGCCGATGTCACTTTCCACAATGACCTTGAACATATGGGCAATTTCCTGATAATCCCGGTCTTCGAGCATAGTCGTCACACCCCATTTCTGTACTGACTTTCATTATAACGGACTGAAACAGTATGTCAAGCCTTCACACGATCTCGATCTGGCACATTTTCATCGCATTCAGCGCCGTTTCATGGCTTTCCGGGGTCACGCCTGCGCAGCAGTCCGCACGGACGAAAAGCGGAACCTCCGGCAGCGCGCCCTTTGTCATCATCGCGTTCGTAATGACGCAGATGTCGGTGCAGAGGCCGATGAACTCAACGCTCTCCAGCTCCGGAAGACCCTTGAGATAGTCGATCAGGGCCGGGGAGCCGAAGCCGGGCTTGTCAAAGACCGGCGCGTCCAGAACCGGCAGCGCCGCGTCGATCTGCCAGCCCGCCGTTCCCTCCATGCAGTGCGGGACCGGAAGCTTCCGGCCCTCCTGCGTGGACAGGTAATCCGCATGGTGCGTATCGCGCGTGAAGACGACCGTTTCCCCGTCCTCCCGCGCTTTTTTTAGCCGCGCCGCGACCTTCGGCACGATCGAAACGGCCTCCTTCGTCCCCAGCGCGCCGTCAATAAAATCCTTCTGCATATCGATAATGGCGAGAACCTTCATAAACCAAGCCTCCTATTCCAGTTCAGTATAGCACATACAGCCAGAATTTGCACAAAAATTTCTTGACAGATTCAGGAGCCCGCGCTATACTTGTGATACTTAAAAATTTTTAATTAAAATTTTTTATGCAACGAAAGGAGCCGCCATGCTGCTTCAGACCATCGAGGCGCTGTTCCGCAAATACCGCCTGTTCTGCTATCAGAAGCTGTTTGCCGCCGTGCGGGAAAAGCCAGGCAGTCTCAGCGCGACGGAAGCCTTTTCCGCAGATATCATTCATCTGCTCGGAAGCCCGACGATCTCCCAGTTTGCCGAAACCATCGGCATTTCCCAGCCGAACGCGACCTATAAGGTCAATCAGCTTGCTGCGAAGGGCTACCTTCATAAGACAGTACAGGCGCACGACCGGCGCGAGATCGTGCTGACGACCTCGGAGAAGTTTTCCAGTTATTTTGATGAAAATGAAGAAGAAATGCAGAAAAAGGTCGCTGCGCTCTCCGCGCAGTTCACGCCTGAGGAGCTTTGCAGCGCAGAACGCGTGCTGCTGGCGCTCGGTACGCTTCTGTAACGAAGGAGGACACTATGGATATTTTCGAAAAATGCAATCAGCGCTATATTCAGGATGAGGTCCGGGATCTGGGCATCTATCCCTATTTCCACGCGCTCGAATCCCGGCAGGATACCGAGGTCATTATGGAGGGCAAGCGCCGCATCATGCTCGGCTCCAACAACTATCTCGGCCTGACGACGAACGAAGCAGTCGTCAAAGCCGGTATGCACGCCTATGAGACGCTCGGCTCCGGCTGCTCCGGCTCCCGTTTCCTGAACGGCACGCTCAAGCTGCATCTGGAGCTGGAGGACGAGCTGGCAAAATTTCTGCGCAAGGACGCCGTCGTGACCTTCTCGACGGGCTTCCAGTCCAATCTCGGCATCATCAGCGCCATTGTCGGCCTGCATGACTATGTCATCATGGACCGTGAGAACCATGCCAGCCTCTATGACGGCTGCAAGCTGTCCTACGGCAAGATGCTGCGCTACCAGCACAACGATATGGCAGACCTTGAAAAGAAGCTCCAGAAGGTGCCGGAAACGGCAGGCTGCCTGATCGTGACCGACGGCGTGTTCTCCATGGGCGGCGATATTGCCAATCTGCCCGAGATCTGCGCGCTGGCGCAGAAATACGGCGCACGCGTCATGGTCGACGACGCGCACGGCCTCGGCGTCATCGGCGAGGGAGGCCGCGGCACAGCCAGCTATTATGGCCTTGAAGACCAGGTCGATATCTACATGGGCACGTTCTCCAAGTCGCTTGCTTCCCTCGGCGGCTATATGGCCTCCAGCAGCCGCGTAGCCGACTTCGTGCGCCACAGCTCCCGCCCGTTCATCTTCTCCGCGTCCATCCCGCCCGCGAACGCTGCTGCGGCTCTGGAAGCACTGTGTCAGCTGGAAGCGCATCCGGAGTTGGTGACGCGTCTTCAGGAGAATGCACTTTACATGCGCAGTCTTCTGAACGAACGAAACATCAAAATGCGCCCGTCCAACGGCGATTGCATTCCCATCATCCCGATCTATACCTACGAGCCGATCCCGACGCTCACCATTGCAAAGGAACTCTACGAACGGGGTGTCTACGTCAATTCCTCCCTGCCGCCCGCGGCGGCTCCGCATGAGTGCCTGCTGCGCACGAGCCTGATGGCCACGCACACCCATGCGCTGATCGACGAGGCTGTGGGCGCGATCGCCGATGTTTTAAGGGGGTATGACCTGTGATGCCTGTAAAAAAGGTATGCGTCATCACCGGCGGCACGTCCGGCATCGGCCTGTGCACGGCGCAGGTGATGCTTGAAAAGGGCTACATGGTCTATGAGCTGTCCAGACGAGCCGAGGGCGCGCCCGGCATGAAGCACATCATGGCCGACGTCACAAAGGAAGAGACGCTTGCCGCAGCCGTGCAGGAAATTTTAAAGCAGGAAGACCACATTGACGTGCTCATCAACAACGCGGGCTTCGGCATTTCCGGCGCGGTCGAATTCACGAAGACGGAGGACGCGCAGCACCAGTTGGACGTGAACTTCTTCGGTATGGTGCGCATGAACCGGCAGGTGCTGCCGGTGATGCGGCGGCAGTGCCATGGCCGCATTGTGAACCTGAGCTCCGTCGCAGGCGCGATCCCCATCCCGTTCCAGACCTATTATTCGGCCAGCAAGGCCGCCATCAACTCCTATACCATGGCGCTTGCGAACGAGGTCAAGCCCTTCGGCATTCAGGTCTGCTGTGTCCAGCCGGGCGATATCCGCACGGGCTTCACCGCCGCGCGGGAAAAGAACCCGGAGGGGGACGACATCTACGGCGGGCGCATCGCGCGCTCTGTCGCGGGCATGGAGCACGACGAGCAGAACGGCATGGCCCCGGAAAAGGCGGGCGCATTTATTGCGCACGTCGCGGACAAGAAGAGCGTCCGGCCCATCAATACCATCGGCCTGCAATACAAATTCTTCTGCTTCCTCGTCAAAATCCTCCCGGCCAAAACGCTGAACTGGCTGGTCGGACTGATCTACGCAAAATAAAGACCAAATACATCAAAAAACGCTTCGGGACACGAAAAATGCCCGAAGCGTTTTTGATTCTGCAAAAATCTCCGGCAGGAGGCCCTGCCGGAGAGAAGCTTCAGAAGCTGATCACGCCCAGATGCTCAAGCAAAATCTTCAGGCCGATCAGAATCAGGATGATGCCGCCCGCCAGCTCTGCCTTCGCCTTGTAGCGCAGGCCGAAGAGGTTGCCGACCCGAAGACCGGCGGCGGAACAGAGAAACGTGGTGATGCCGATCAGACAGACGGCCAGCGGCACATTGACGTCCGGCAGCAGCGCAAACGTGATGCCGACAGCCAGCGCGTCGATGCTCGTGGCCAGCGCCATCAGCAGCATTGTTTTGAACGCAAACGAGGCGCTTGTTTCAGATTCCTCCCCGGAGAAGCTCTCCTTGATCATGTTCGCGCCGATAGCGGCCAGCAGCACGAACGCGACCCAGTGGTCAAAGGCTGTGATGTACTGCTCGAACGTCGAGCCAAGAAAATAGCCGATGGTCGGCATCAGCGCCTGAAAGCCGCCGAACCATGCGCCGATGATCAAATAGTGCTTGAATTGCAGCTTTTTCGTCGAAAGGCCCTTACAGATCGACACCGCAAACGCGTCCATCGACAGTCCGATGCCCAGCAGAAGAATTTCCAGGATGCTCATAATTCCAACACAGCCTTTTCAGTGAAATTTTGTTAATATCTCATGCTTACATGGGAAAGTCAAGAAAAAAGCGCGGAAAACCGCGCTTTTTTCAGAAAATTCATGCGTGTTTCCGCTTTTTGCAGAACGCTCTGTGGTATACGATGAAATACAGTACCGCGCTGACCGGGATGGCGACAAACACGTCGAGGATCGAGTGCTGCTTGACGAGCACCGTCGACGCGCAGATCAGCAGCCCCAGCGGCAGCGCGACCCACTGCAAGTGCCGCCTGCAGAGCGGCTCCGAATCAAAGCAGGCCAGCGTCAGCGCCGCGCAGCCGATGACGTGCATACTGGGCAGCACGTTCGTGTTGGTGTCAGCGGTATAAATGCGCTGCACGAGCCAGATGAAGAAATCGTGCTGCGCGAATTCCGTCGGGCGCAGATCCTGTCCGTTCGGGAAGATCAGGCAGAACAGGATCGAGCCGCCGAAGCCAAGGCCGATATACACCATGAACCGCTTGAACGCGGGCACGTCGTACCACATGAGGTACAGCGTCATGGCAAACAGCAGCGGGTGCCACATACAGTAGGGAATGATAAAATACCGGCAGAATGGGATCTTGTCGTCGAGCGGCAGATAGGACACCCAGTAGTGGTCGGTTACAACGTGCTCGGCAATATAAAACAGAACGAAATAGACGATCCAGATCAGAAGATACCAGTGGTGGCGGCAATTTTCAACTGTCCCGATCTTCCACTGCCTGTTCGGACGACTGTGCATGGTCTGACTCCTTCTTATTTTCCGTGATAGTGGGGATAAATGCTTTTGCGATGCGGCCCTTGCCGCGGTGCTTGATATAGAAATAGCCGAATACGCTGAACGTCAGCGCACCGATGAAGTTGACGAACAGATCCTCCATCGTGTCGTACAGGCCGATATCGAGATAGCCGTTAAAGCCCAGTTCCTGCCCGTTGACGGCAACGGAGGTGATATTGTCGATGGTGATGGGGATGTTCCTGTTCGTCGGGTCGAGCATGACGGAGGTGATTGAGCTTACGATCGTGTCCTTCTGCATGTCCATGTGGAACAGCCTGTCCATGCCGAATTCAAAAAACTCCCACAGAACGCCGATGGTCATTGAGAAGCAGAACGCAACGAGCGCCACATAAATGGGAGACAGCTGGAACTTGATCTTGTCGTTGCGGTTCAGGATATCAATGAGCGCGAAGCCAAATGCCGCGCACAAAAAGCCCGTCGTCGTGTGCAGAATGGAATCCCAGTTTGGAACATTGATGAAAAAGCAGCCCAGTTCGCCCAGAATTTCCGACGCGAAGATGAACACCAGAATGATGATCTCCAGCGTGCCCGGCAGCTCGATGCCGAAGTTTTTCTGCACAAACAGCGGCAGCAGGAACAAAAACAGCACCAGCAGGCAGATCGCCGCGTTTTCATATTCGCCGCGCAGAATCGACGAGACGAGGATCGCCACGACGATCAGACGCAGAATGATATAGACGGTAAACACAGCAGGCTTCTTCTTCGCCTCCGCGACCAGCCGCAGCCGCCTCTGACGGTTCTTTTCCTTCATAGCCAAATACTCCATTCATTAGTAAAGAA
>OGFN01000237.1_pt1 | contig 31409 bp, 33 predicted proteins | sample 1570921 | NCBI WGS metagenome assembly OGFN01 (sample SAMEA2581940, study PRJEB24529) | metagenome | biome: Human gut stool | place: China | collected 2011
GGGGAGCGCGGTTCTCGCGGCGGTCTTCGCGCGCGGGACGGTCGCCGCGTTCGGTACGCGGCTTGTCGTTTGCACGGGATTCTTTTTTCTGCAGCACCTCGGGCGCGTACATGGGCACGGCCTTGGGCGCAGAAGCGGGTTCAACTTTCTTTTCGGGCTTGGGTGCGGCAGGCTTTTCCACCGACTTGACCTCTTCGGCCTTGCCGTCGTCATAGCTCACGCGAACGCGCGCGGGCGCGCTGCCGATGCCGAGGAATCCGGCTTTCGCGCGCTCAAGAATTTCAACAGAAACGTCGTCTCTGTCCATCTTCAGCTGCGCGAGCGCGCTCTGGATCGCCTCGTCCTCCGTCTTGCCCGTTACGTCAATAAACTTGATCATTCAGACAAGCTCCTTACAATTATTCTCCGTAGTGCTCGGGGTCGTAGGAACGGCCGCGGGCATAGGGGCGGTCGCCGACGCGTCCGCTTTCATTCGTGGAATTTTTCCTTTTTGTGGCCTTGGCAGCCTGCTTTTCCGCACGCTTTTCCTTGAGGCTCTTCTTCTCGGCCTCTTCGGCAGCGTACTTGCGCTGCTGCTCGCGGGCGGCTTCCATGCGGCGCAGACGGTCGTCGCGCTTCTGCTTTTCCTTCTCGCTGAGCTCGTCCTCCATGTGGCTCTTATAGTACTTGGTCAGAACCTTTTCCTGGATGGCGTAGAGCAGCGAGTTGACGATCCAGTAGACGCCGAGAGCCGCGGGCAGCGTAAAGCCGATCCACAGCGACATGAGCGGCATCATCCACATCATCATGCGGTTGGAGCGGGCCGCGGCGTCGTTGCCCTCAGCGGCGATGTTGCCGGACATGGAGACCTTGGACTGCAGGAAGCTCAAAGCACCGGAAATGAACGGGATCAGCACAACGCCGATCACGGGCCAGCCGCCGGTGAAGAAATCCTTCCACACATCCCCCGGCATGACCGTGAGGTCAAGGCCGAGGAAACTGTAGTTCACGTTGAGAAGACCGTCAAACTTGCCGGAAAAATCCGCAAAGTTGTCGGAAATGAACTTGGCAAGGCCGATCTCCTCATAGCCCTTGCGCACGAGCTCGGCATTGTAGCCCAGGGTGGTGGCAAGGGTCGTGATCTCCGTCACGACGTCCTTGGAGAGCATCATGAAGCGGCTGAGCGGCTGACGGATGATGGAATACAGAGCGATGAGGATGGGGAAGGGCAGGAAGCTCCAGAGGCAGCCGCTCATGGGGTTGACCCCCTCCTTGGCGTAGAGCATCTGGATCTCATCGTTCATTTTCTGGGGATTGTTGGCATATTTCGTCTGGATCTCTTTGATCTTGGGCTGGAAGAGATTCATGCGCATCATGCTCTTTTTCGACTTCATCTGGAAGGGCAGCGTGATGAGCTTCACGACGATCGTGAAGAGCACGAGAGCCCAGCCGTAGGAGCCGGTCAGCTCATAGAAGGTGCGCAGGACCCAGGCGAAGGGAACGCAAATGTAGTAGCCGATGGTTGACATTCTTTGGTTTCCTCCGTGGTTTTAGGTTCGGTCACGGGACCGGGTCGTAGATTTTTCCGCCCTTGTAGAACGGATGGCACCGCATGATACGCTTGAAGGCAAGCCAGCCGCCCTTGACCGCCCCGTACTTCTCGATCGCTTCGAGCGCGTATTGAGAGCACGTGGGGATAAAGCGGCAGCAGGGGGGACGGTAGGGTGAGATGGCCCTGCGGTAAAACCGGATGAGAAACAGCAGAAAGCGTTTCATGCCTGCGTTTCCCACAAATCGAGCTTTTTGCACGTTTTTTCAAACGCGCGCTTGAGCTCCCAGTAGTCCGCGTGGGCGGCCCTTGTGCGGGCGACGACGATGCAGTCGTAGCCCTGCTTCATCTTCCCCTGACTCAGGCGGAAGATCTCGCGGATGCGGCGGCGGACGCGGTTGCGCACGACGGCGTGGCCGAGCTTGGTGCTGACCGTGACGCCGAGGCGGTTGTGTCCGAGCCGGTTTTTCCGGTAATACACCACAAGGCAGGACGAAACACCGGACTTGCCCTTGGCGTACATCCGGCGGAATTCGTAATTTTTCTTGACGGTGGTGGTGCTTTTCACGCGTGATCTCCCTGCTTTTGCGGATTTCTCCGCATAGCCTGCAAGGGACGGCGATCGAAACACATTCTCATCGGCCGTCCCTCATTGTTTCATGTGTAGCATACGATACGCAAGTTGCTCCCGCTTTAGTGGGTCAGACGGGCGCGGCCGCGTGCACGACGGCGGGCGATAACCTTGCGGCCGTTGGCAGTGGACATTCTCTTGCGGAAGCCGTGCTCCTTGGAGCGCTGGAGCTTCTTGGGCTGGTAGGTGCGAGAAGTAGCCATTTCGTTTTACCTCCTGAAAAAATTTTACCGGCAGCACCCCTTTGGGGAGACACTGCACTTACTCGACGGCGGGCGGAGAAAGCTCCCCGCGGACCGCAGTTGATAAAAATAGTGCCGTATTGATGCGGCATACGGGGAGTATTATATCGGTTTTGCCGCATTCTGTCAACCAAAAATACAAAAATCGGTGCATGTTTCCATTTCCCGCAAAACCTTGTGGCGCGTATCGAAACATGCAACTATCTCTTGTGTCCTTTTGCCTGTTTTTCAGGGCTTTTGCACTGCAAAAAACAGCGTTTTATATTTAGAATATGTGTTGCGTTCGCGCGCGTTTTTTGGTATAATGTAGGGAGTAAATTTTCGGCTGTCACAGCCGTTTATTCCAAAGAAAGAAAGGAGCGCTTCCGTGAACTCTGTTGCAGACATCTGGAAGATCGTTCTCTCCCGCCTCAGCCAGGACCTGTCTGAGACGACCATCTCCACCTGGTTCGACGAGGTGGAGGCCGTGTCCATCAAGGACCGCACGCTGTACCTCCACTGCCCGAACGATTTTAAGCGCAGCACGATCGAATCCATGTTCTCTGACCGCATCAAGGATTCCCTGCGGGACATTTACTCCGCCGATTTCGACGTCAAGCTCCTCTCCACCGCGGAGAGCACCGCCCTTTTCGAGCCCGAGGTCAAAAAGTCCACCGCGCTGCTCGATTCCGGCGAATTCACGTTCGACACGTTCGTCGTCGGCGAATCGAACAAGATGGCCTATGCCGCCGCGCGCGCCGTGGCCGACGGCGTGGGGCACTACAACCCGCTATTTATCTACGGCGACTCCGGCCTTGGCAAAACGCACCTCATTTACGCCATCGCCCACCAGATCCGCACGACGCGCCCGTCGGCGAAGATCATCTACATCAAGGGCGATGATTTCATCAACGAATTCATCGAGCTCGTGCGCGCGGGCCGCGGCAGTGAGTTTCGCGCGAAGTACCGCGACGCGGACCTGCTGCTCGTGGACGACGTGCAGTTCGTCGCCGGCAAGGAGCAGGTGCAGAACGAATTTTTCCATACGTTCAACACGCTCTACGAGGCCGGACGCCAGATCGTCCTGACCTCCGATCGCCCGCCCTCTGACATGCACCTTCTCGACGACCGCCTGCGCACGCGCTTTGAGTGGGGCTTACTTGTCGATGTGCAGCCGCCCGATTTTGAAACGCGCCTTGCCATCGTGAAGAATAAGGCTGCGCAGTGGGGCACCGTCATCGACGACGACATTGCGCGTTACATTGCCGAAAATGTCACGTCCAACGTCCGCCAGCTCGAGGGCACGATGAACAAGATTCTCGCCTACCGCGATCTCATCGGACGCGAGATGGACGCCGACGCCGCGCACCGCGCGGTCGAGGACTTTATGAAAAAGAACGCGAATCTCGCCCCCACGGCGGCGATGATCATCACCGAAACGTCACGCTACTTCGGCATCGACGAAGAGGTCATCAAGGGCCCGTCTCGAAGCCGCGAGGCCGTCAACGCCCGTCAGGCCGCGATGTACCTCGTGCGCCGCATGACGAATCTGTCGACGCCCGATATCGGCCGCGAGTTCGGCAAGCGCGACCATACGACCGTTCTCCACTCGCTCGAGCAGATCGAAAAGAAGATGAAATCCGATCCCGTCTTCAACCAGACGATCAAAGAGATCACTATTAACATCAACTCCAAGAGATAACAAAGTTTTCCACATTATCCACAGGGTTGTGCAGAGGGAAGCTGTGGAAACATTTTTTTAAAATTTGGGGTGTGGAAAGTGATAGAACTTTTCAACAACCCATGAGGGATAAATTTTCCTTGCCATTTCGGGCTAAAATTGGGTTTTCCACATTTTTGCGCCCCTACTGCTGCTATTTCTAAAAACTATCCTTTTTCTTTTCCAAAAGAGAAAAAATCATCCGTTTTACGAAAGGAACGCCGCTATGAAATTCTCCTGCGAAAAGCTGCTGCTGCAAAATGCAGTCAATACCGCCTCCCGCGCCGTCGCGGCGAAAAGCTCCATCCCTGCGCTCGAAGGACTGCTGCTGACCTGCGGCGGCGAGAGCCTGACCGTTTCAGGCTACAACATGCAGACCGGCATCCGCACGAAGTTTGCCGCCGAGGTCGAGGAGTCCGGCGAGCTGGTCGTCAACGCGCGCCTGATCAGCGAGATTTTAAGAAGACTGCCCGACGACGTCGTGACCTTCACCGCGAACGACAAATTTTTGATCCACCTGACCTGCGGCGACGCGGATTTCGACATCATGGGCCTCTCCGCCGCCGATTTCCCCGAGCTGCCCGAGGTCGAGGAGAAGTACGCCGTCCAGATCGCCGAAAAGACGCTCAAGACCATGATCCAGCAGACGAGCTTCGCCGTTTCGACGAACGAGGCGCGCCCCGTGCACATGGGCTCGCTGTTCGAGGTATCTGCCGAGGGGCTGACCGTCGTCTCCGTCGACGGCTTCCGCCTTGCGCTTCGCAAGGAAGCACTTGAAAAGATCGAGGGCGGCGCGTTCTCGTTCGTCGCGCCCGGCACGGCGCTCAATGAGGTCGAGCGCATCTGCGAGGAAATCGACGAGGTCGTGACCATCACGCTCGGCCAGCGCCATATTCTCTTCGAGGTCGGTGAGACCGAGCTCATCTGCCGCCGCTTAGAGGGTGAATTCCTCGATTATAAGAACGCCATCCCGCGCAGAAACCCCATCAACGTCGTCGTCGACACGAAGACGATGCTCCAGAGCCTCGAGCGCGTGAGCGTCGTCATCAGTGAAAAGCTCAAGAGCCCCGTGCGCTGCCAGTTCGGCGAGGGCAAGGTGACGATGTCCGCCAAGACCGCCAACGGCGACGCAAAGGACGTCTGCCGCATCGCGGGCGACGGTCAGGGGCTTGAGATTGGCTTCAACAACCGTTATCTGATGGACGCGCTGCGCTACGCGCCCGCCGACACCGTGAGAATGGAGCTCAACACCGGCATTTCGCCGGCCATCATTGTTCCCGTCGAGGGCGAAGAGAACTTCCTCTACATGGTGCTGCCCGTGCGCCTGAAGGCAAATTGAGACAAAAAAACTGAATCCATATCGTATAAAATGGTACAACGATTTCTGATAGGAATCGCTTTGTAAAGGACTTTTTATGACTGACATTACCATCACCACGGAATTTATCAAATTGCAGGACCTCTTGAAGCTGGCGAATTTAGTCGGCACGGGCGGCGAGGCGAAGATCGTCATCCAGAACGGCGACGTTTCGGTCAACGGCGAGGTCTGCACGATGCGCGGCAAGAAGATTCGTCCGGGCGACACGGTCGCCTTCGACGGCAAAGAGCTGACGGTCTCCTATGCGAATTGACGCGTTGGCGCTGCGGAACTTTCGCAATTACGACGCGCTGAATGTCACATTCGCGCCGGACTGCAACGTCATCGTCGGTGAGAACGCGCAGGGAAAGACGAATCTGCTCGAAGCCATCGTCTATCTCTCGTCCGCCCGTTCGCCGCGCGCGAGGGCGGAAAAAGAGCTCATTTCGTTCGACAAGAGCGAATGCAGCATCAAGGCGAACGCGTTTGCGCGCAACCGAGATTTTCTGCTCGAGATCGCGCTCGCCGCGGGGAGAAGACGAAAAATTCTCATCAATAAGGTGCCCGTGAAAAAGGGGAGCGACCTCAGCGACGTGCTCGGCGCGGTCTACTTCTGTCCGGAGGATCTGCTGCTGATCCGCGACGGCGCGGCGGCGCGGCGCAAGTTCATGGACGACGCGCTCTGCCAACTGCGCGCGCGCTACGCGCAGGCGCTCAGCGACTATCACCGCGCCTACGAGCACAAAACGCGCATTCTGCGCGACAGCGAGGAGTATCCGTCGCTTCTTGATACTTTGCCGGAATTTGATCTGCGCATGGCGCAGAGCGGCGCGGTCATCATCTACTACCGTGCGCGGTTCTGCGAGCGATTGAAGGAATATGCGGGCATCGCGCACCGCGAATGCTCCGGCGGCAGGGAAGAGCTGGGCGTCGAATACCAGACGGTTTCGACCATTTCAGACCCGCTCGCGCCAATTGAAACGATTTACGACCAGCTGCGCGCGCATCAGGCATCGCACGCGGCGGCGGAACGGGCATCAAGAATGTGCCTTTCCGGCCCGCATAAGGACGATATCGCCGTGACGATCGGCGGCGTGAACGCAAGGCAGTTTTCGTCTCAGGGCCAGACCCGCACGGCGGCGCTGGCGTTCAAGCTCGCCGAGCGGGAGATTTACCGCGAGATCACATCCCGCACACCGCTGTTATTGCTCGACGACGTGCTGTCCGAGCTGGACCCACGGCGGCAGGAATATGTGCTCAACCGCATCCTTGGCGGGCAGGTGTTTATCACGTGCTGTGAAGAGGATCGGTTGGGGACACTTTTGAGTGGAAAAGTGTTCCATATCTCGCAGGGAGCGGTAGTTTAGCCGCACCTATGCGGCTGGGAGATGCCGCCTGCGGGCGGCAAGACCACACCCCCCATTTTCTTTCCCGAGAAAGAAAACGGGCGGTGTGACCGTCCAAAAGAAAGGCGTTTAGATTGGCAGTCTCGGGCTTGAACGGCCTTTATGCCTCCGGAATGGAAATGTCTGCGCGCGGCGTTGCCGCGTTGAAGTTGCTATACGATTTGGTTTGCTTCTATTATCCGCTGCCGCTCTGCTGATCTTGTAGAAGTGCTGACTATTTTCCGTCTATTGGAGCACTCCACAATGCGGCGAGCGAAGCAATGCCGCATTCCGCACGCAGTCTGCCGCCAAGCAAACGTCACTCGCGCCTCACGACAGTAAGGCGCGGTTGAGAGTGGTGACGACTCGCAGAAGATTCATGGCGAAGCCATGTACACCGCACCCACACTGCGCAGCGCGTGCAGTTATTCAAGCTGCAAACCCGCAATGTCGGGGGTCGAGGGGGACTCCCCTCGCATTTCTCTTGGGGTTCCAAAGGGGGGATTCTCTTTGGAAAGAGAATCCCCCCTTTGACTTCGCACTCCCATGCCAATGGGAGACCACCCCGCGCCCTTTGGGCGCGATATCTGAGGAGGTACCATGTACCTGCACATCGGCAACAATGTCATGCTGCCAGAAAAACACATCATCGGCGTCTTTGATCTCGAGATCACGTCGCAATCGAAAAGGACGTCAGAATTTCTCCGCCGGGCGGAGGATGAGAGCTTAGTCATCGACGCCTGCGAGGACATTCCCAAGTCGTTTTTAGTGTGCGACCACCCGTATCACCCGCAATTGGTTTATTTATCCGAGCTTTCGAGCCAAACACTGCAAAAGAGAATGGAGGAGCAGACATGAAGATCCCCGTTGCTTTGACAATGCTGGCAAGTCCCTTTTCCCTTCCCCACAATGAGCGCTGGATACTGCCCATCGCGCTCGGCTTTTTCACGCTGCTGACGGTGTATTTCACGTGGCGGCTCAAAACGGACGATGGCGACAAGTGGCTCTTTCGGAAGAAAATGAAGGTGTCGGCGCTCTTCTGGCTTGCATGCGAAGTGCTCTGGCAGTTCCACGGTGCGGATTCGACGTTTCCCGTCGGGCCGATCACGGGCATTTTGTTTCTGTACCTAATGAGTCAGGCGCTGGTGTACGGTATTTACTGCGTGATTCAAAAGAAGAAAACAACAGCCGCGATGTAAGCGGCTTTCCCATCAAAATAGTGCTCGAGGCAGGGAGAAACGGGCCGGAAAGGGCTCCGACCCGGTTCTTCCTGCCTGATGACGAAAGGAGAACCCAAATGGCAGAAAATGAGATCCTTCAATCCACGGCGGTGGATGAAAACAATGATTATAACGCCTCGGAAATTCAAGTTCTCGAGGGGCTTGAGGCGGTGCGCAAGCGCCCGGGCATGTACATCGGCTCGACGTCGGTGAGCGGCCTGCACCACCTTGTCTATGAAATTGTGGATAACTCCATCGACGAAGCGCTTGCGGGCTACTGCACGGAAATTCAAGTGACGATCAACGAGGGCAACACCATCACCGTTGTGGATAACGGCCGCGGCATTCCGGTCGACATTCAGGCGCAGACGGGCCGTCCCGCGCTTGAGGTCGTCTACACCGTGCTGCACGCAGGCGGCAAGTTCGGCGGCGGAGGCTACAAGGTCTCCGGCGGTCTGCACGGCGTCGGCGCGAGCGTTGTCAACGCGCTGTCCGAATGGCTGACGGTGCAGGTCCACAAAAACGGCAACATCTACGAGATGAAATTCTCCCGCGGCAAGATCACGCAGGAGATGACCATCATCGGCTCGACCGACCACACGGGCACGACCGTTACGTTCAAGCCCGATCCCGAGATGTTCGAAGAGCTCGAATACTCCTACGAAACGCTGCACACCCGCATGCGCGAGGAGGCGTTTCTGAACGCGGGCCTTCGCATCACCATCGAGGACAAGCGCCTTGAGAGTGAAGAAAAGCCCGAGAGCGAGCGCCGTGACTCGATGTGCTACGAGGGCGGTATCCGCGAATTCGTCACGTGGCTCAACAAGAAGAAAGAGCCGCTGCACAATAACGTCATCTACATGAGCGGCATGAAGGGCGATTCGTTCGCAGAATTGGCGCTCCAGTATGACGACGGCTATCAGGAAAATATCCTGTCGTTCGCCAACAACGTCCACACACCCGAGGGCGGCATGCACGAGACCGGCTTCAAGGCCGCGCTCACGCGCGTTTTGAACGCCTACGGCATCAAAAACGGCATCATCAAAGAGGGCGACAAGGTCAGCGGCGAAGACTGCCGCGAGGGCCTGACCTGCGTCATCTCCGTGAAGCTCACGAACGCGCAGTTCGAAGGTCAGACGAAGGCAAAGCTCGGCAACAGCGAGATCCGCACACTGGTCGACGGCATCGTCTCCGACCGGCTGATGCAGTTCCTTGAGGAGAACCCCGTCGTGGCGCGCACGATTTTGGATAAGGCGATGACGGCCAACCGCGCGCGAGAGGCCGCGCGCAAGGCGCGCGAATCCATCCGCCGTAAGAGCGCCCTCGGCGGCGCGGCGATGCCCGACAAGCTGCGCGACTGCAACGAAAATAACCCCGAGCTCACCGAGCTCTACATCGTAGAGGGCGACTCGGCAGGCGGCTCTGCCACCCAGGGACGCGACTCGCGCTTTCAGGCGATCCTGCCGCTCTGGGGCAAGATGCTCAACGTCGAAAAGGTGCGCGCCGACAAAATTTACGGCAACGACAAGCTCCAGCCCGTCATCATCGCGCTCGGCGCCGGCCTTGGCGAGGATTTCGATATCAATAAGCTCCGCTATCATAAGGTCATCATCATGGCGGATGCCGATGTCGATGGCTCGCACATCCGGACGCTGCTGCTGACGTTCTTCTTCCGCTATATGCGCCCGCTCATTGAAAACGGCTATGTCTATGCCGCGGTGCCGCCGCTTTTCAAGCTGACACGCGGCAAGACGACGCGCCTTGCCTTCACGCCGGAGGAGCGCGATCAATACTCCGCCGAGCTGCGCGGCGACAATCCGAACGCAAAGGTCGATATTTCGCGCTTCAAAGGTCTTGGTGAAATGAACCCGCATGAGCTGTGGGAGACGACCATGGACCCCGAAAAGCGCACGCTCAAGCGCATCACGCTCGAGGACGCGGTGCTCGCCGACGAGACATTCACGGTGCTGATGGGCGAGAAGGTCGAGCCGCGCAAGGAATTCATCGAACAGAACGCGAAATACGCGGTCAATCTGGACTTTTAAGAGAGGAGGACGAAGAAAATGGCACACAAAAACGTGGATTACAAACCCGAAGACATTCAATTCCCCAACCAAAAGATCGTGCAGAGCGAGCTCGTGCACGAGATGCAGTCCTCCTACATCGAATACGCGATGTCGGTCATCGTCGGGCGCGCGCTGCCCGATGTGCGCGACGGCTTGAAGCCTGTCCACCGCCGCATCCTGTACGCCATGTACGAAGACGGCCTGACGAGCGACAAGGCGTTCAAAAAGTCGGCGACCTGCGTCGGCGACGTGCTGGGCCGCTATCATCCGCACGGCGACGCGTCGGTGTACGACGCGCTCGTGCGTCTCGCGCAGGACTTCTCCATGCGCTATATGCTCGTCGATGGCCACGGCAACTTCGGTTCCATTGATGGCGACCCTCCGGCCGCCTACCGATACACCGAGGCCAGAATGTCGAAGATCGCGAACGAAATGCTGCGCGACATCGATAAGGAGACCGTCGACTGGGACCCGAACTTCGACGAGAGCCGCAAGGAGCCCCGCGTGCTGCCCGCGCGCTTCCCGAACCTGCTGGTCAACGGTTCTTCCGGTATCGCCGTCGGTATGGCGACGAACATCCCGCCGCACAACCTGACCGAGGTCATCAACGCCTGCGTCTGCGTGCTCGACAATCCCGAGGCGACGCTTTATGACCTGATGCAGCACGTCACGGGCCCCGACTTCCCGACCAAGGGCATCATTATGGGCCGCAGCGGCATCCGCGCGGCTTACGCCACGGGCCGCGGTAAGATCATCCTGCGCGCCCGCACGGAATTTGAAGAATTCGGTCGCGACCGCACGCGCATCATCGTCACCGAGCTTCCGTATCAAGTGAACAAGCGCATGCTCATCAAGAACATGGCCGACCAGGTGAACGACAAGCGTTTGGAGGGCATTTCCGACATCCGCGACGAAACCGACCGCACGGGCATGCGCATCGTCATCGAAGTCAGGCACGACGCGAACCCGCAGGTGGTCTTAAACCGCCTGTTCGCCCAGACGCAGCTTCAGACGAGCTTCGCCATCAACATGCTGGCGCTCGTCGACAACCAGAAGCAGCCGAAAATCCTGTCCCTGCGCCATATCATCGACGAGTATCTTACCTTCCAGGAAGAGCTCATCACGCGCAGAACGCAGTATGACCTCAAAAAGGCGCGCGAGCGCGAGCACCTGCTGCAAGGTCTTCTCATTGCGCAGGACAACATCGACGAGGTCATCCACATCATCCGCACGAGCTACGACGACGCGAAGGAAAAGCTGATGGAACGCTTCTCGCTCTCCGACGTGCAGGCGCAGGCCATCCTCGATATGCGCCTGAAGGCCTTGCAGGGCCTCGACCGCGAAAAGCTCCAGAACGAGTTTGACGAGCTGGAAAAGAAGATCGCCTACTTTGTCGAGCTTCTCTCCAACGAGACGATGCTCAAGGGCGTTTTGAAGGACGAGCTTCTTGAGATCCGCGACAAGTACGGCGATGAGCGCAAGACCGAAATTCAGGAGGTCGAGGACGAGATCGACATTGAAGACCTCATCGAGGAGGAGCAGTGTGTCTTCACCCTGACCCGCAACGGCTACATCAAGCGCACGAGCGCGAGCGAGTACACCGCGCAGAGTAAGGGCGGCATGGGCAAGAAGGGCATCACCACCCGCGACGAGGACACGGTGGTCGACGTGTTCACCGCCTCGACCCACGACTATATCCTCTTCTTTACGGACACCGGCAAGGTGTACCGCAAGAAGGGCTATCAGATCCCCGAGAGCGGCAAGGCTGCCAAGGGCACAAACATCGTCAACATCATCCAGGTGGAGACGGGCGAGCGCGTGCAGGCGATGATCCACTTCCGCGACTTGAACGCCGAAAATCTGTTCCTCACCATGGTCACGCGCAACGGCACGGTGAAGAGATTGCCGGTCGAGACGCTCAAGAATCTGCGCAACAACGGCATCCGCGCGCTGAACCTCGACGAGGGCGACGAGCTGGTGAGCGTGCGCGAGACGGACGGCGAGCAGAAGATTCTGATCGCCACGCACGACGGTATGGCGGTCGTCTTTGACGAGACCGATGTCCGCGCGATGGGCCGCACGGCGGTCGGCGTGCGCGGCATCAAGCTGCGCGAGGGCGACTATGTCGTCGGCGCCGCCCGCGCCCAGGAGGGCAAGGAAGTCCTGACCATCACCGAAAAGGGCTACGGCAAGAAGACGCCGGTCGAGGAATACCGCATCACGAACCGCGGCGGCCTCGGCATCAAGAACTACATGGTGACCGAGAAGACCGGCGGCATCGTCGGCGTCAAGGTCGTGGACGGCAGCGAGGATCTGCTGCTCGTCACGCGCGCGGGTATCCTCATCCGCACACCGGTCGAGGCGATCCGTACCACTGGCAGAGCCACGCAGGGCGTGATCGTCATGCGCTTCAAGGAAGAGGGAGACAGCGTCATTTCCATGGCGCTCACAGAGCATGAGGAGGATGACGAGGCGTAAGGCCTCGGCCCTCTTTTCCGCGCGTCGCGCGGAGGGGTGGCAGCGCCTTTGGCGCTGCACGGGAAAGGGGGTCATTCTCTCACATGAGAGAATGGCCCCCTTGGACCCCCAAGAGAACGCAAGGGGCCTTGCCCCTTGACCCCGCACATTGCGGGTTTGCAGCTTGAATGACTGCACACGCTGCGCATTGCACAGCCGTTGGCAGCTCTGCTGCCTTACGGATGTGGCATACCCCTTGCGGGTAATCAGGTGCGGTGTACATGGCTTCGCCATGAATCCCTACGAGTCGCGACCTGACAGCAACCGCGCCTTACTGTCGTGAGGCGCGAGTGACGGTAGCCCGGCGGCAGACTGCTTGCGAAATAGCGGCATTGCTTCGCTCGCCGCATTGATGAGAGCAGAAGAGAAGAAAGACTGCCGAGCTTTAGGCCGACACACAGGCCGCAGCGAAAAGAAGCGTCGCGCTCAAGACCGATAATGTCAGAGCGATTGTCCTGTAATTTTTTGAAGAGAACGGACTGTTCGGTGTTAAGCATGGCGAGCAATTCAAGATACTGTGAATTGTAATAGGACAAGGATGCCCGATAATCGTCGAGTTCGTCCTTTGACAAAAAGCGTTCCGGATGTTCGCCATATCCGGCACGGAACAGGGATTCGTAAAGATGCAGCATACAATAACCTTAACAAGAAACGAAGTTTTCTTCATGTTTCCTTTATTGTAATACGAAGAAAACTTCATGTCAATAGGAAACAGAAATGAATTTTCCCGAATATATCTTAAAACTGAGACAGGAGCGCGGGCTAAAACAAAGCGATGTTGCGTTGTCAATCGGTGTGACCGTCCGCGCTTATCAGGCGTATGAATACGGAAAAAGTGAACCGCGGATGTCAACGCTCATTGCGCTGGCCGATTTTTATGATCTTTCACTGGACGAATTGGTCTGCCGAAAGGCAGAACACGGTGTGTAACACCAAACTTGCGGAAAAACTCTGCATGTAAACTTGAATTTGCTGGAAAGAAACGCTTCTGTCCACTATAATGAAGTACAGTAGTATATCCGAAATAGACGGAAATTGATGGAGACTGCCGATACGCAGGCAGAGCGACAGCGGAGATAGAAGCAAACCAAGTCGTTTAGATACGACACTTGGCAGGCAGTGCAATCCGCAGGCAAAAAGGATGTTCAAGGGAAGACATACAATGCAGACGCCTTTCTTTTGGACGGTCACACCGCCCGTTTTCTTTCTCGGGAAAGAAAATGGGGGGTGTGCTATGCAGCAGCGTGACGCGCTGCATTTCCTTTGAAAGAGAAAAGAAAATAAAGGGAGGTCACCATGAGAAGAAACATCCACTATAAGCCCAGCAAAAGCGCGAGCATTCTGTCGGGCGTCATCGCGTGCGCGATGGGCGTGTTCGGCCTGTTTACCATTCCGAGCATCGGCGCGATGATCGGCTTCAAGGCCATCTGGTGCCTGATGGCCTTCGGCATGGGCATCTACAATTTTCTGCTGGCGGCGGGCGTTGTGAAGTACAACGGCGGCTACGAGATCACCGACGAGACGGACGACGGTGCAAAGGAAAGAAAATCCGATGCGGAGGTGCGGCTCGAGGAGTTGCAGACCCTTTACGACCGCCGCCTCATTACGGAAGAGGAGTATCAGGAAAAACGCAGGGACATTCTGGACCGGCTGTAAGAGAAAGGAGCGCGGACAATGGGAGAAGTTTTGATCCTTATTATCATCGCACTTGTCTGGTGGTTTAAGGCGGCTGTCGCCAACGAGGACAAAAAGGTCAATGATCGGGAAACGGGCAGCATTTCGGCATCGCCCGACGAGCTCATCAAAAAGGCAAAGCGCACAGCCGAGGATCTTGATGCGCTGCGCGGGCAGACGGAAAAAAAGCGCCCGAGCCCGACAGAGATCAAGGCGCTCCACAAGCAGCACCGCGCCGACGAGTGGGAGAGAAACGAGCAGCGCCACGCCGATGAGCGCGCACACAGCGAAAAGCGCTGGGAGATCGCGCGCAGGAAGCAGGCCGACAGCGGCGAGGTGCATTCTGTCCACATGGACAGCTGCGAGGACCGGCTTGAGAGTTTGAAGGTCTTATATGACGCGGGCATTCTGGACCGCGAGGAATACGCCCAGCGCGTCGCGCGCGTCAAGCGTCAGCACGCGCAGAGCAGAGGGTAAGCAAAATAAAAGGAAGCGAACACACCATGTATGACGAACTGACACAGGTCGACATTGACAAGATGAAGGCAGAGCTGGAGCACCGCCGTTTGGAGCTTCGCCCCAAGCTCATCGAAGATGTGCAGACGGCGCGCGCGTTCGGCGACTTGAGCGAAAACTACGAGTACAAGGTCGCCAAGCAGGAGAAAAACCGCAACGAGAGCCGCATCCGTTACTTGGAGCGCATGATCGCGACGGCGAAGGTCATCGAAGTGAACGAAAAAGAGGGCACAGTCGGCCTTTTTGACCACGTGGCGCTCTATAACGAAAAACTGGGGAAAGAGCAGAACATCCAGCTCGTGACCACCCTGCGGCAGAACGCGCTCAAGGGCCTCATCAGCAAGGAATCGCCCGTCGGCAAGGCCATCCTGGGGAAAAAGGTCGGTGACCGCGTCGAGATCGTCGTCTCGCCGGAAATGAAGTACACGGTCGAAATTCGTTCGATCACGCCGGGCGAGGACGATGCATCGCTCGAGATCAGCTCTTATTGAGGAAACGCATGAAACAGGTCATTATCTATACCGACGGCGCATGCTCAGGCAACCCCGGCCCCGGCGGCTGGGGCGCGGTGCTCAAATACGGCGCGCACGAGCGCGAGCTCTCTGGCGGCGAGGCGAGCACGACGAACAACCGCATGGAGCTTACCGCCGTCATCGAGGCGCTGCGGCTCTTAAAAGAGCCGTGCGTCGTGGAACTCTATTCCGACTCGCGCTACGTCATCGACGCGCTGGAAAAGCGCTGGGTCTACGGCTGGAAGCAGCGCGGCTGGGTCAAAAGCGACAAAAAGCCCGCGCTGAACGTCGATTTGTGGGAGCAGCTCTTGTCCCTCATCGCCCGGCACGAAATGCACTACCACTGGGTCAAAGGCCACGCGGAGAATGAGTACAACAACCGCTGCGATGAGATGGCTGTTAATGAGTGGCACAAGTTTAAGTAAGAGATAGCGTGGCCTTTCGCCGGAAGTCCGGCGGCGCGAGCGGCGGATTCACTTCGCCGCCGCAAGACATGGAATAAAACAGGGCTCCCGCGCGGCCTGCCGCGTGGGAAAATAATGCCGCGACGGTGAATCAGTTTAAGTAAGAATAAAACCAACGACAATTACAGAAAGAAGGTTGATTCCGGAGAAGACGGTTGGAAAGCTCAGGCAGGGCTGGGGCAGCATTTGCTTCCTTTTAGCGCCCTGGTGGAAGTACGGCAAGACCTTAATGGTCGGCTCGTTTATCTCATCGGTGCTGTTTGTGCCGGCGGCGGGGTATTTTTCCGCGACGCTGGCGCAGGCGGTGATCGAAATGATCGAAGCGGGAAAGCCGTTTGAAGCGGCATTTTTGACGGGCCTGACATACCTTTTGCTCGCGCTGGCGCTCAATCTGCTCCACGCGGCGTACGAGGATTTTTACCTCCGGTGGAAAAAGCAGGAGATCGAGGGGACGATCGAGCGGTCAATCTACGAAAAAGCCCTGATGGTCGACTACCGGCACTTTGACGATCCGAGCTATTTCGACAGCTACAAGCTAACGACGGAGAAATTTGCCTCGCAGTCGTCGGAGACGCTGCAAAATCTCTTCTCGCTTTTGAGCGGCGTCGCGAAATGCATTGTCTACGGCGCGCTGATCGCGTCGCAGGGCGTTGCGCTGCTGCTCATCGTTCTGGGCTGCTCTGCGTTTGTCGCGTATGCGCAAATTTACTGGAGCAGGGTGTCCGTGGAGCGTGAGACGGCCATGGTCAACGACCAGCGGAAGGCCGACTATCTGCGACGGCTGTTTTTTGACCATACGGCGGTCGCCGACCTGCGCGCGTCAAACATCAAAAAGCCGCTTTTTTCGCTGTTCGACGGCTCTGAAGAGCAGGGCCGCGATCTATCGAAAATACGGCGCAAAGGAATTTTTGATTGACCTCCTGGTAAACCTCGCGCAGCTCGGCACGACGTTTGCCGTGCCGGTCTATGTCACATGGGGCGTGATGTCTGGCAATATCGGCGGCATTGGCGTCTATGCGACGCTGATCGCCTCGTCGCTCGCGCTCAAGGAGGCGCTCAACGCGCTCGGCTGGTGGAGCTCGCAGGTCGCCTTAGGCGTTGCCTACGCGCAGAAGGTGCAGCGCTTTTTCGACACAGATTCGATCATCGAAGCGTCGACAGACGGCGAAAAAGCGTCAGACGGCCCGTTTTCCGTCCGATTCGACCATGTGTCCTACCGCTACGGCGGCAGCGATGAGTTTGCCATCCGTGATCTGAGTCTTGCCATCGCGCCCGGAGAAAAGATCGCCATCGTCGGCGAAAATGGCGCGGGGAAGACGACGCTCACAAAGCTCCTGCTCCGCCTGTACGACGCGGACGGAGGAACGGTGCAGATCAACGGCCGCCCAATTGCGGACTATGACGTGAGCACGCTGCGCGGCAGGATCGGCATCGCGTTTCAGCAGTCCCGCCTGTACGCGCTGTCTGTCCGCGAAAATATGACGGCCTACGCCGACGCGGACGATGCGCGGCTCAAATCCTGCCTTGAGGAGGTCGGCCTGCGGCTTTCTCTGGACGCGCAGGTCACGAAGGAGTTCGACGAAAACGGCGCGGTGCTCTCGGGCGGAGACGCGCAGCGCCTATGCCTGACGCGGCTGCTGCACAGCGAATTTGGGCTGCTCATCCTCGACGAGCCGTCCAGCGCGCTGGATCCGATCGCCGAGTACCGCATCGCAAAGCTGATCTTCGACCGCTCGCCGACGACCACCGTTATGGTCGCGCACCGGCTCTCCACGGTCGTGGACGCGGACCGAATTTATCTTCTCTCCGATGGAAGAATCATAGAATCCGGCACGCACGCGGAGCTGATGGCGCAGAACGGAAAATATCGGGAAATGTTTTTAAAGCAGGCCGAAGGGTACTTGAAAGCTTAGCGGAAGTGTGGTACAACAAAAGCAAATTTTTTCTCAGCAGGGAGGGGAGCCTTCCCGCTTTGCTGAAGTAATATGAAGGAGCAAAAGACTATGGCAGAATTCAACGCAAAGCAGCAGCTTCCGGGCCTTCTCGACTGGATGCGCGCGCAGATGAAGGCCTGCGGAGGCAAGACCGCCGTCATCGGCATTTCGGGCGGCAAGGACAGCTCCGTCACGGCGGCGCTGAGCGTGGCGGCCTACGGTCGCGAGAATGTCGTCGGCGTGCTGATGCCCGACGGCGTGCAGCCGGACATCGACTATTCCAACGGCCTTGTCGACGTGCTGAACATCCGCCACTACACGTTCAATATTCACGGCGGCACGAGCGGCATTCTCGACGAGATGGCGCGCGTGGGCATCGACGCGAGCCGCCAGACGAAGGTGAACCTGCCGTCCCGCATCCGCATGGCGACGCTGTACGCCATCGCGCAGAGCGAGGAGGGCGGCATCGTCATCAACACCTCGAACCTCTCCGAGGACTGGGTCGGCTACTGCACGATCTACGGCGACAGCGCGGGCGCGTTCTCGCCGCTCGGCATGTACACGACCGAGGAGGTCATCGCGCTGGGCGCAGAGCTGGGTCTGCCCGAGCGCTTCCTCATCAAGCCGCCGTCCGACGGCCTGACCGGCAAGACGGACGAGGACAACCTCGGCTTTACCTACCACGCGGTGAACGAGTACATCCGCAAGGGCGAGGTCGACCCCGCCATCAAGGAGCAGATCGACCGCAAGCACAAGGTGTCGAGATTCAAGTTCCAGACGCTTCCGGTGTATCAGAACGGGCTGCCGATCGTCCTGCCGGAGGAGACGGATTATTATAATCCTAACAAAAAGTAAGCAGCGCGCAGCGCTGCATCTTAGTCCCTGCGTGCCGCAGGGGTGCGAACAAAGGGGGCCATTCTCTCACGTGAGAGAATGGCCCCCTTTAAATCCCCCAAGAGAACGCGAGGGGTCTTGCCCCTCGACCCCGCTACATTGCGAGATTGAGGCTCGAAGAGCTGCGCGGCCTGCGGGATCGGGTGCGGTGTACGTGGCTTCGCCACGGGTCTCTGCGAATCGTTACCAGTATCAACCGCGCCTTACTATCGTGAGGCGCGTGTGACGAGAGAATGGCGGCAGACTGCCTGCGGGGGCGGCATTGCTTTGCTCGCCGCGCTCAGGGCTGCTTCTTTTTTAGTCCTTCGCTGAGTCGGTACTGTTGATGGGTTCGTCGGGAATGATATCTTGCGCGATGATTTGCTCTTCTGCGTCCAGCAGGGCTTTTTTCAGGACTTCGCGGGCAAGGATGCCTTTGCCCTCGTCGTAGAGATCAATGGCCTCGCTCATGCTGCGCACCATGCCGTGGTAAAGGTTTCGATAAGTTGTCATTTTATTTCCCCCTTTTATGCGTCATTATTGCGTCACTTTTTCTTTTTAGTATAATTTGACGCTAAAATTTTGTCAATACTTCGTCACGGAGGTTGGCAAATGGATTCAAAAAGTCGTTACACCCTGCGCACCGATCCGGTGCTGCTGGAAAAACTCGGATATATCGCTGAATACGAGGGACGCACCAAAAACCGTGAACTGGAGCAGATGATCAAGCGCCGCATCGCAGCTTTCGAACAGGAGCACGGTGAGATTCCAATAGAAGAAAACGACCGCTGACGCGGTCGTTTTTTGCCCCCGTCCCGCGGCGAGCGCAGCAATGCCGCCAGCAGGCAGTCCGCCGCCGTGCTATCGTCACTCGCGCCTCACGAAGTAAGGCGCGGTTGCGAGTGGTGACGAAACGTAGGGACCCGTGGCGAAGCCACGTACACCGCACCCGATTCCGCAGGCCGCGTAGCTCTTCAAGCCTAAAACTGCCAATGCAGCGGGGTCGAGGGGGAAGGCCCCTCGTCCTTTCTCTCGGGGTTTAAGGGGGATACTCTCTTTCGAGAAAGAGAGTATCCCCCTTCTCCGTGCAGCGCCACTGGCGCTGCTTTCCCGGTTCCGCGCATCGCGCGGATCAGCCAGTGCCCCTTTGGGCACAAAAAAAGAGCCATCCGAAAGGATGGCTCTCATTTTCGCTCGATTAGCCAACGCTGTTGAGCTTCAGGGTCAGCGCGCTCTTCTTGTGCGCGGCGTTATTCTTGTGCAGAATACCCTTAGCAGCAGCCTTATCGACAGACTTCACTGCGACCTTGTAAGCGCTCTCGGCCTCGGTGCGATTGCCTTCAGCGGCAGCCGCCTCGAACTTCTTGAGTGCGGTCTTCAGTGCGGACTTGTCGGCCTTGTTGCGCTCATTACGCACACCAGACACCTGAACGCGCTTCTTGGCAGACTTAATATTCGGCAAACCAAACACCTCCTCCGGTTGGAATTCGCGCCGGCGGACAAAAAATCCACCGTGCAGAATGGTATTTTAGCAAAGAATGCAAGAAATTGCAAGCATTTTTTCGAAATTTTCTGATTTTTTTGTATGACACAAAACTTTGTGGATAAAATAGGGAAAGAAAACAAGATTTAGTAAAAGGAGAGAGGCAAAATGCTCCAATACCGCACCGATCTTGCCATGGAGGCGCACGAGCTGCTCTGCGCGAGAAGCCGCGCGCAGACGCTCTCCGGCGTGGACAGCCGGACGGTTTTTCGCCGCGGGTGCAGCGTGACGAGCGTGCGCATCGACACCGAGGGCGCGGCGCGCCAGCTTGGCAAGCCCCGCGGGCGGTATGTGACGCTCGACCTCTCGCCGCTGCAAAAAAACGCGGACGATCTGCTCGAGCGCGCGTCGCGCGCCGTGGGGGCGGAACTCAGGGCGCTGCTCGGCGAGAATGTGAAAAGCGTGCTCGTCGCGGGACTCGGCAACGCGAGCATGACGCCGGACGCCATCGGGCCGAGGAGTGCGGAGCACGTGCTCGTGACGCGCCACCTGCGGCAAAACGGCGCGTTTTCCGCATTTTGCTCTGTCAGCGTGCTGACACCGGGGGTTTTGGGACGGACGGGCATTGAGGCGATGGAGACGCTGCGCGGCACGGTGCTCGCGGTGCAGCCCGACGCGGTCATCGCGATCGACGCGCTCGCGTCCCGCTCGCTCATGCGGCTCTGCTCCACGGTGCAGCTCTCTGACACGGGCATCGTCCCAGGCAGCGGCGTGGGCAATCACAGGTGTCCCCTCAGCCGCGACACGCTCGGCGTGCCGGTCTACGCCATCGGCGTTCCCACGGTCGTCGACGCGGCGACGCTGACGCTCGACGTGCTCGAAGAGGCCGGAAAGTCGGACGTCGATCCCGCCGCCCTGCGCGGCCACGAGACCGTTATGGTCACGACGCGCGACATCGACGCGCAGATCCGCGAGCTTTCCCGCGTCATCGGCTACGGCATCGACCTTGCGCTCCAGCCGCTCGATTTTTCCGAGCTCTGCGCGCTCATGGGCTGAAGATGTGCAAAATTTCCGGTGGTATTCATAATTTGTTTACAACCGATTCAAACTTTAGCCAAGATTGACTGGTATCTTAATACTTGCAAAGGGGAACTCCCCCCCGATGTGATTTTCTCCCTCCTAAAAATACACACACAACACAGCAAGAAGCCCTCGCCTCTCCCGGCGGGGGCTTTTTGTTTCCTTTTTTCTCTTTTTCGCACAAGTGCAAAGGAAGCTGCGGCACTGGTGCCGCGGGGAGAGCAGCGCTTAGCGCTGCACGGATAAAGGGGGATACTCTCTTTCGAGAAAGAGAGTATCCCCCTTGAACCCCCGAGAGAAAGGACGAGGGGTCTTGCCCCTCGACCCCGCACATTGGCAGATCGGCACTTGAAGAGCTGCGCGGCCTGCGGAATCGGGTGCGGTGTACGTGGCTTCGCCACGAATCTCTGCGATTCGTTGCCGATATCAACCGCGCCCTACTCCGTGAGGCGCGAGTGACGGTAGCACGGCGGCGGACTGCGTGCGGGCGACATTGCTTCGCTCGCCGCAGGTGGGATTGCTGCTTTTCTATTTCAACAGTGTTCTTTTCTGTGAACGGTCCGCAGCTTATAGAAATACGCACCGGACAGCTGCGAGATTTGGCATAAATAAGGCAGATAAAAACAAAGCCCGCACTGTCGCTTGACAGCGCGGGAGAATTTGCTATAATGGACGTAGAAAGGGCGCTGCGACAAGCGGTCAGCCCGGGAAGTTAGGAAGACTCAAAATGAGAAACCGTCACTTGGCCGAGTGGCGGTTTTCGCTTTTTATACGGATCGTGACCACATATCCAAGGATATGTAACGTGATCGTAATAGGCATATCTACCACCTCCTCTCGGAGGATGTAGCCAACCGCCTGCCGTTCGTGCAGCGCCTTGTTATTACCGTATCATAAGTTCCGACAAATTGCAACATTTGTTTCATCCAACGCGCGGTGAGTGCAGCAATGCCGCGCCCGCAAGATGTCTGCCGCCGTGCTCCCGTCACACGCGTCTCACGGTAGTAAGGCGCGGTTGATACCGGTAACGACTCGCAGGGACTCGTGGCGAAGCCACGTACACCGCACCTGATTCGGCAAGCATTGTAGCTCTTCAAGCAACAGACTGTCAATGTAAGCGGGGTCGAGGGGCAAGACCCCTCGTCTTTCTCTCGGGGGTTCAAGGGGGATACTCTCTTTCGAGAAAGAGAGTATCCCCCTTACTGCGTACCCTGCGGCACGCAGGGAACAAAGTGCAGAGCACCGCGCTGCCAAAAATCCCGCCTTTCAGCAAAGAAAAAAGAACGCCTCTTCCGAGGCGTTCTTCTTATTTTTGCGAAAGTAAAATTTACAGATACTTCTGCATGCCGTCGGTGGCGAGGGCGGGGTCGCCGGAGACGGAGATGGTGAACTTGACGCCGGTGGCGTTGCTGAAGCGCTCGAGCTCGTTCAGGAAATCGTCGGCCGCCTGGTTGCACTCGCCGCCGGTGATCTTGAACAGGTTGTCGATGAAGATGTGGGAAATATCATAATTGCCCGCGTACAGGCCGAACAGGAAGCCGCGCAGGGCCTCGTAGTTGGACAGGTCGTACTCGTAGGCAGAGATCAGACGAACGTGATAGTGCAGGTCAAAGGTCATGGTAGACTTTGCCTCGACGCAGACGACGCTGCCGTTATCCTCCTGCGCAGTGGTATTGATCATTTCGATCAGCTTCTTGGTCTTACCGGTGCCCTTTTCACCCATGATGAGTCTGACCATAGAAATCACTCCTTTCAATAGATCCCCGCCTCTTTTGCGGGGGATGGTCTTTCTGATGGCATCAGCATAGCATAAATGAAACAAATTTGCAATGCTGAATGGAAAGTTTCAGGTTTATTCAAAAAATTCAGCGCAGGCGCTTACGCAGCTCCTCGCCCATTTCCTCATATCCGGGCTTGCCGAGCAGCGCGAACATGTTCTTTTTATAGGCCTCCACGCCCGGCTGGTCGAAGGGATTGACGCCGAGGAGGTATCCGCTCAGCCCGCAGGCGTATTCAAAGAAGTAAATGAGCTGGCCCATCGTGCGGGCGTTGTTCTCATCGAGGTTCAAAATGATGTTCGGCACGCCGCCCTCGACATGGGCGAGCAGCGTCCCGTCCATGGCCTGACGGTTGATGAAGTCCATCGTCTTTCCCGCAAGGAAGTTGAGCCCGTCGCCATTCGCTTCGTCAAAGGGAACGACCATCTGCTGCTCTGCGGGCGCAAAGCGCACGACGGTCTCCACCAGCATACGCTCGCCCTGCTGGATGTACTGGCCCATCGAGTGGAGGTCGGCGGTGAAGTCGACGCTCGCGGGGAAGAGGCCCTTTTCCTCCTTGCCCTCGCTCTCGCCGTAGAGCTGCTTCCACCACTCGGCCATGAAGCGGAACGCGGGCTCGAAGCACGCGAGAAGCTCCACCTTCTTGCCCTGACGGTAGAGCTCGTGGCGCATGGCGGCGTACTGCCAGGCGGGATTGCTGTAATCGTTTTTCGCGCAGAGCGACATCATCTCCTGCGCACCGCCCATGAGTTCAACCAGATCAACGCCCGCGACGGCGATGGGGAGAAGACCAACGGCGGTGAGCACGCTGTAGCGTCCGCCGATGTTGTCGGGCACGACGAATTCCTCGTATCCCTCCTGATCGGCGAGGGACTTGAGCGCGCCTTTGTGCGCATCGGTCGTGGCGTAGATGCGCTTCGCGGCTTCGGCCTTGCCGTATTTCTTTTCGAGCTTTTCGCGGAAGAAGCGGAACGCGACGGCGGGCTCGGTCGTCGTGCCGGACTTCGAGATGACGTTGACGGAGAAATCGTCGTCGCCGATGAGCTCCGTCACCTCGCGCAGCGCGTCGGAGGAGAGGCCGTTGCCGATAAAGTAGATGTTCGGCGTGGACTTCTTCTTTAAGTTATAGTTCGGGGAGCAGAGGCATTCGATGACGCCGCGCGCGCCGAGATAGCTGCCGCCGATGCCGATGACGACGAGCGCCTTGGAATCGCCCTGAATCTTCTTCGCCGCGGCGAGGATGCGGGCGTACTCATCCTTGTCATAGTCGCGCGGGAGCGTGACCCAGCCGATGAAATCAGAGCCCTTTCCGCCGCCGTTTTGCAGCCAGCCCGCCGCGCGCTCGAGACGCGGGCGCAGCGCCGCTTCATACGGCAACGAGAGAAACGATACGGCATGGGATACGTCGATAGACAGCATAAAAATGGCCTCCTGCGATCAAAAATTCTTGCTTGCATTGTAGCACACGGCAAAAAAAGAAACAAGCGCAAAGCGGGGAAAAACGGGAGGCAAACACCGCGCTGCCGTCCAGAAACCGTGAAAACTGTGGAAAGCGGCAAAAAACGATTCGCTTTACCGCTCCATCTTTGTAAAGTGCGTGTATTTACTGTCACGCGTTATTATGTTATCGTGTTACCACACTAAATCAAACGGCCGAGCGCCGGAACTTACAGGAGGAAGAAACGATGAAAAAATTCTTAGCCATGGCGCTTGCCGCCGTGATGGTACTGGCCCTTGCCGCCTGCGGCAGCAAGAACGACACCGCCGACGATACCGGTGATGCGCAGGACGCGCAGGGCGGCGAGACGCAAAAGCTGATCGTCGGCTTTGATGCCGAGTTCCCGCCGTTCGGCTTCATCGCCGCCGACGGCACGTACGACGGCTTTGATCTCGCAATGGCCAAGGAGCTGTGCGCGCGCCTCGGCTGGGAGTACGAGGCCGTGGCCATCGACTGGAACAGCAAGGACGCCGAGCTTTCGAGCGGCACGATCAACTGCATCTGGAACGGCTTTACCTACACCGGCCGCGAAAATGACTACACGTTCTCCGACCCCTATGTGGATAACTCCATCGTGATGGTCGTGAAGGCCGACAGCGGCATTACCTCGCTCGCGGACCTCGCCGGTAAGAGTGTGATGGCGCAGGCCGCATCCTCCGCGGTCGACGCGATCAACGAAAACGAGGACTTCAAGGCGTCGCTCAAGGAGGTCGTGGAGCTGGGCGACTACAACATGGGCTTTATGGACCTCGCCCAGGGCACGGTGGACGCCGTGGCCGCTGACCTCGGCGTTGCGCAGTATCAGATCGCGAACAACGACGGCGACTATGTCATCCTCGACGAGCCCCTCTCCACCGAGCAGTACGCCATCGGCTTCCTCAAGGGCAACACCGAGCTGCGCGACGCGGTGAACGCCGAGCTTCTCAAGATGGCCGAGGACGGCACCATGCTGGAGATCGCGCAGAAGTACGTCGATCAGGGTCTCGTGCTCGACAGCCTGTGCCTTATCAACAAGTAAAAACGTTTACCTCGGGCGACTGTAAAAACCAATTATAACTCATAGGCGCCCATCCTCTTCTCAGGGAGGGAGCGGGGGCGAAAGCCCCCGCTTTTTCCCGCTTATGACCGAATAAGGGAGAATCATTCCATGACTGTATCCACGATGCTTTCGCTATTATCCGAGGGCTTTGTCACATCGCTTTTGATCTTCGTACTGACGCTGCTATTCTCGATGCCGCTGGGCCTTGCGGTGATGTTTGGCCGCCGCAGCAGATTGACGCCGCTGCGCGGCTTCATCAAGGCGTATATCTCCATCATGCGCGGAACGCCGCTGATGCTGCAGCTGATGGTCGTCTTCTACGGGCCGAAGCTCCTGCTTGGCGTCACGGTGCCGGGCAACTGGCGCTTCACGGCGGTCATCGTCGCGTTTGTCATCAACTATGCGGCGTATTTTGCCGAGATCTACCGCGGCGGCATCGAGTCCATCCCGCGCGGGCAGTATGAGGCCGCGCAGGTGCTGGGCTACACCAAGGCACAGACATTTTTCAAGATCATCCTGCCGCAGATGGTCAAGCGCGTCATCCCTGCGGTGACGAACGAGGTCATCACGCTCGTCAAGGACACGTCGCTCGCGTCCGTCATCGGCACGGTGGAGATGTTCACGCGCGCCAAGCAGATCGTTGCCTCGCCGAATACGCCGGGCATGCTGGCGCTGGTGGCGGCGGGTGTCTTCTACTATGTCTTCAACTATGTGGTCGCCTTCGCCATGGAAAAATGGGAGCAGGCGCTGCGCTATTACCGCTAAAGGGAGGGGAGAGCAATGGCAGTTTTTGAAATGCGGAACGCTAAAAAGGCGTTCGGCTTGCTCGAGGTCTTAAAGGGCGTGTCGCTCAAGGTGGAAAAGGGCGAGGTCGTGTCGATCATCGGCCCCTCGGGCGGTGGCAAGTCGACGATGCTGCGCTGCGCGACGCTGCTTGAAACGATGGATTCCGGCACGCTCGCGTATGGCGAAAACGTCGCCGCGCGCGAGGAAAACGGCAAAAGCGTCTACGCCGGAAAAGCCGCGCTCGCGCAGGTGCGGCGGCAGTTCGGGCTGGTGTTCCAGCAGTTTGACCTCTTCCCGCACTACACAGTGCTGAAAAACGTCTGCGACGCGCCGGTCTTGGTGCAAAAGCGCGATAGAGCCGAGGTCGAGGCCGAGGCCATGGCGCTGCTCGACAAAATGGGACTAAAAGGCAAGGAAAACGCCTATCCCTATCAGCTCTCGGGCGGGCAGCAGCAGCGCGTGGCTATCGCCCGCGCGCTCGCGATGAAGCCGGAAATTCTCTTTTTCGACGAGCCGACCTCCGCGCTCGATCCGCTTTTGACCGGCGAGGTGCTGCGCGTCATCCGCTCTCTTGCCGACGAGCACATGACGATGGTCATCGTGACGCACGAAATGCCCTTTGCCCGCGCCGTGAGCGACCGCGTCGTGTTTTTAGACGGCGGCGTCATCGTGGAGCAGGGCAGCCCCGAGCAGGTCTTCGAAAACCCGCAGCAGGAGCGGACGAGAGAGTTCTTGAAATCGTACCGCGAGACGAGCAGCGCTCAGGCGTAGTAATTCACGAGCAGGTCGACGACCGCACCGTAGCTCTGCGTGCCGAGTTCATCGCCGTAGGATTTGATCATCTTATCATTGAGCGACTGGGTGACGGTGGCCGTGAGGCCCTTGTACTGCGCCCAGTAGGCGCTGTTGCAGCGCAGATCGAGCACGATCTCGTCGGGAAGCGAATCGCGAATCTGCTGCCATGCGTCGGGGTCGACGCGGTACAGCGCGTTGCCGAGGTGAATGTAGCCGAGCATCCAGCCCGCATAGTTGTAGTTTGCGTCGTCGCAGCGCGTGCAGGCGAGGACCGCAAGGAAGTTGCTTTGCTGCTCGGACGAAATCCCGCGCTGGTGCGAGAGCTCGTGCGCGCAGGTCGAGGCCAGCAGCATCGCGGGCGAGTCCATGTTCACGTTTGACTCGCCCGTGAACGGAAAGTAGAAGCCCGTGAAGTTCATCGCGCTCATGATCTTCGAAAAGAAAATGCCCTTGGGCTTCTGGTCCGGCATGTCGAGGAACGGAAATTCGTCGTACAGGCAGTCATACACCGTGTCGGCGTAGTTAAGAATCTCCTGCCGGTCGGCGGTGAAGAGGCCGTTTTCGTCGCGCGCGATGTGCGTCGACGCCTCGGCAAGATGGTCCGCGAAATACTGCGTGACGCGGACTAAGTCTTCATACGCGACGGGCTCGGGCGAAAGGCCGCTTCTGTCGCAGAAGTCGTCCGCATAGTAGTTTGCGCCCCAGAGAAGCGAGAACGCGGCGCAGACCGTGAGAAACAAGTCGAGCACGAAGAGCGCGCAGCGGTACGCGGCGCGCCCTTTTTGGCGCGACTTTATAAGATAGCGCACCATCAGCACGAGCAGCACGACCGCCGTGATCGCCGCGAGCACATACAGAAGCTCCGCGACCGAAAACGGCAGCGCCGCGCACGCGCGGCCTAAGAATTGCTCGAAGGGCAGCGTGACCGAATAGACCCAGAAATTGACGGCCGCGCGGTTTCCGCGGAAAAGATAGAAAAGCACAAGGACTGCGCCGCAGGCGAAAAGCCAGCGGTGCAGTCCTTTGTTGTCACGGTACAGGGTTTTCATGGGGAGATCAGTCCTTTTTTTCATCCGGAGAGGCGAGCGGCGCGGGGGCGAACATCGCGTCGTCCGTCACGCCCTTTTTCGTGAGGCTGCGGTTCGTGAACCAGTTCACAAGCGAGCTGATGCACGCGAAGATCGGAACGCCGAGGAACATGCCCAGCACCCCGCCGAAGCCGCCGCCGACCACGATGGCCACGATGACCCAGAAGCTCGAAATGCCGGTGGATTTGCCGAGGATCTTCGGCCCCAGAATATTGCCGTCAAACTGCTGCAATGCGATGATGAAGAGAATGAAATAAAGGCACTGCTTGGGGCTGACGAGCAGGATGAGGAATGCGCTCGGAATGGCGCCGAGGAACGGGCCGAAGATCGGAATGATGTTCGTCACGCCCACGAACACCGAAATAATTGGCGTATACGGGAACTTGAGGATCGAGCAGCAGATGAAGCAGAGGATGCCGATGATGAGCGAGTCGAGCAGCTTTCCGCGCACGAAGCCGCTGAAGATACGGTCAGCCTCGGCCACGGCGTGCAGCGTGCGGCGGTACGGCGTTTCGGGCAGAATGGCGTAGAGGATCTTCTTCGACTGCTTGGCAAAGCTCTCCTTGCGCGCGAGCAGATAGACCGAGATCATCATGCCGATGAGAAGGTTCTTGAGGAAGATGACGACGCTCCAGATGCCGCCGGTCACGGCGACGATCGCGACCTGCGCCTGCGGGATGACCGTGTCGGTGACCCACTTGACGAGCTTATCGTAGTAGCCGTTGAGTGCGGAGAGCAGCTGGTCGGAGTAGATGTCGTCGGAGAAGATCGCCTGATTCTCCACAAGGCTGTTGACCCAGTTGTAGACGGTTTTATAATAGCTTTCAAAGTTGTCGGCCAGTGTCTTCGTGCTGTCGACCAGCTCGGGGATGAGGATGCTGAACATCAGGTAGATGAGGGCGATGACGCAGATCCACGTGACGAGGATGCTCAGCCCCCGGACGAGCGAGGACTTGACCTTCGGCAGCCCCTTTTGGATATACCGGTCGAAAAAGTCGACGATGGGGGCGAGAAGGTACGCGAACGCAAGGCCGTAGATGACCGGCGAGAGCACGCTCATCAGCTTGTCGAAAAAGTCCAGCAGCACGCGGGACTGGAAAAACGTGTCGTAAAACATCAGCACCGCGCAGGCCGAGACGATCAGCGTTACGCCGAGGTGAAGATAGGTTTTGTTCTGCTTCATGGGCTCCCCCTTTTTTTGGGCAAAAGGCGTTAAATGACTGCTAAAAAGATACCAAAAACAGCTTACTATTTTTTGCTGGGAATTGCAACCGCTCATTTCGTGTGTTATGATAATCTTTACTCTCTGTTAATGAAGATGAACAGAACTTGACTTTTTTGGCAGAGGGTGATTTTAACCGACAGGGCGCAGGGTGCTTTGCCGGTCTGATGCTGTGAAGAGCAAACGAGGAGGAACCCATGGACGACAAAAAGCTGCTCTTTATCGTCAATCCCCGCGCGGGAAAGACCAAATCCCTCGCACCGCTGTTTGACGCCGCCGCGATCTATTCCGAGGCGGGCTATCTCGTCTCCGTGCGCAAGACCACGCACCGCGGAGAAGCGACGGAGCTCGCCGAATCGCTCGGGCCGGAATTCGACGTCGTCGTCTGCCACGGCGGCGACGGCACGCTCAACGAAACGGTGAACGGTGTGATGCGCATTCCGCGAGAATACCGCCCGCTCGTGAGCTATCTGCCCGGCGGCAGCACGAACGACTTTGCCGCGAGCCTGAATATCTCGTCGAATCCCGCCGAGGCGGCGGCCTCCGCCATGCGCATGAAGCCGAGATCTCTCGATGTGGGCAAATTCGGCGAGCGGAACTTCGTCTATGTCGCGTCGTTCGGCGCGTTCACAAAAACGACCTACACCGTCCAGCAGGATATCAAGAATATGTTCGGGCACTTTGCCTACTTACTCGAGGGCGTCAAGAATCTCGACACGCTCTGCCCGTACCGCATGAAGATCACGGCGGACGGCGAGGTCTTCGATGGGGAATACCTCTTCGGTGCGATCAGCAATTCGACGTCGATCGCGGGGCTGATGAAGCTCTCGCCCGACGAGGTGTCGTTCGACGACGGCAAGTTCGAGCTGCTGCTCGTGCCCGTGCCGAGAACGCCGGCTGCGATGCAGGCGCTCATTTTAGCGCTCATCAACAAGGACTACTACGACTCCGAGGGGCTCATCTTCCGCCACGTCAAGCACGTGACGGCGGAGACGGCCGAGGACATTCCCTGGACGCTCGACGGCGAGTACGACCCCGGCGCGCCGGTCGTGGAGATCGGGATCGAAGATAATGGGGTCACGATGCTATTATGACTTCAAAAAAGAGAGGCTGGCCCATAGCCACCCTCGCATAAGGGCAACATTTAAAAGAATCGTTTAGAGCAAGGCAAAAGCACAAGCGGCGCACCAGATCTGGTGCGCCGCTTGTGCTTTTATTTAGGAGCAGCAACCGATATGTGTATTTCTGAAATTTTGCCCAATATCAGTGCTCATACCGGGTCCAGTCGGTTTTTTTGTTCATGCCGGTCCAGGTCTCGTAGTTTCCTGTCTTGTGCTGGAACGCGTGGGAGTTGGTGGCCTCCTGGACCGCCAGGTAGAACCAGTCGCCGGGGTTGCAGTCCGGCCAGGTGTTCATGCCTGCCGGCAGGTCGCTGTTCTCCTCGGGGATGCGGTTCAGCACCCGGTTGATCATGGTCATAGCCTGGGCACGGGTGATGTAGGCATCCGGGCGGAAGGTGCCGTCCTCGAAGCCCTTGATCCAGCCCAGCCCGGCAACTCGCCGGATATACTCCTCGGCCCAGTGTCCGCTGATGTCGGAGAAGGTCTGGGTGGTGCCGCCGGCACCGGTATCAAATCGGGCGCAAATGGCGGCAAACTGAGCCCGCGTGATGGGGGCCTCGGGATCAAAGGTAGTACCGCTATGACCCTGCACGATGCCCAGACCCGTCATGGTGGAGGTGGCGGTATTTGTCCTGTTCGGCTTTTATTTTCTCATAAAGGCGAGCATTGTAATCTGTTACGCTCATAGCGAACACCTCCTTCAAAATAGAAATAGCCGCCTGATTTTTTTGAAAACCAAGCGGCTATGTATGTGGTTTATTCTGCTGTTAAAACAAGACGCAGGGTGCAGATCGGCGGGATCAGTTCATATCGTTATTATCTTTAATGCCTTCGTTCATTTTCTTGATCTTCCTTTTCCACACAGAATACTGAGTTACCCAAGCAGCGAGGAAGATCGCTA